>OOBY01000392.1_pt1 | contig 36474 bp, 29 predicted proteins | sample 1671751 | NCBI WGS metagenome assembly OOBY01 (sample SAMN06348189, study PRJEB24527) | human gut metagenome | biome: human gut; feature: ankylosing spondylitis patient; material: feces | host: Homo sapiens | place: China | collected 2015-10
TCTGACGAAAAATCCATTCGCCAGCCGACCACCTCATTTGTGCGGTGTTACCTTAGGATTCCCTATCGCTATTATACACCAGAAATTCCGCTTTGAAAAGGCTTGTTTTTGGGCGAAAAATCGTGTATCATGGCAGATGAGGTGAATCATATGCTCCGCACTTTTGATGATATTTACGAAACCATGCCGTGGGACGCGGTGGATGCCGTTGTCTTCGACGTTGGACAGGTACTGCTGTCCTATAACCCGCAGGAAATTTTGGATGAGCATGTGCCGGATCGCCCCGACCTGCACCCGATTTTGCTGGAAAAGATTTTCCGTTCCCCCTACTGGCTCATGCGCGACCACGGGCTGATGACCCGCGACGAGGCCATTGAGGCCATGATCGGGCGCGACGAGCCGCTCCGCCCGTACATCACGCGCGTGATGCACAACTGGGTGGACTTGAAGGAAGTGCTGCCGGAGGGGCTGAAAACGCTGCAAAGCTGCAAGGCGCATGGCAAGAAAGTCTACGTCCTCTCGAATTATGCCGACGATGCCTTTGCGGTTGTCGAGCACAAGTACGACTTTTTTAACCTCTTCGACGCGAAATTCGTCTCCGGTCGCTTGAAGCTGATGAAGCCCAGCGAGCAGATTTTCCAGTACGTCATTTCCGCCACGGGACACAAGCCGTCGCGCGTGCTGTTTCTGGATGACACGCCGGGGAACGTCGAGGGTGCGCTCTTCTGCGGCTGGCAGTCGCTGTGCGTGTCGCATCCCGGCAAGCTGACGGAATTTTTCGGCTTGGAATAACGCAAAGCCTTGAATTTTCCGCATTTTCCTCTTGACATACCCCCGCGAACGTGGTATCATTACCGTTGAGCCGCACGGGAGAGGTCTGTCACAATGCGCATCTGCGCAACCTCAGATTCCGGCGAGTATATAATAGGAGGTGCTTATTGTCATGTACGCAATCATCAGCGCTGGCAACAAGCAGTACAAGGTTTCTCAGGGTGAAACCATCTACATCGACAAGGTGAATCAGGCAGATGGCTCTGCTATCTCCTTCGACGCCATCATGGTCGTCAATGAAGGCGATGTCAAGGTCGGCACGCCCACTGTCGCGGGTGTGACGGTTGAAGGCAAGATCGTCGGTCAGGTCAAGGGCGAGAAGATTAAGATCTACAAGTACAAGTCCAAGAAGAACTACCATCGTCGTGCCGGCCATCGTCAGCCCTACACGAAGGTGGAAATCACCGCCATCAACGCCTAATGACGCGCGCTGTGCTTTTTGAGGACGCTGCCGGACGCATCACGGGTGTTTCCGTCAAGGGACATTCCGGCTATGCGGAGGAGGGCAGCGACATCGTCTGCGCGGGCATTTCCACGCTGCTCATCACCATCGACCAAGCGCTTTGCAGCCTCGTGGGGCTTTCCCCCATCGAACACGGCGGCGAAGATGGCTTCGCCGAGGTGCTGCTGCCGCCGGGAATCACCGATAAGCAGATGGAACAGGCGCAGCTGCTGTTTGGGGCGCTTCGCATCGGCTTTTCCGACATTGCGGAGCAGTACCCCGCGTATTTTCGGCTCACGATCCGCAAGGTTCATTGAGCCACGACCTTGATAGATAAATTGGAGGGTATTACCATGATGAAGTTGAATCTTCAGCTGTTCGCTCATAAGAAAGGTATGGGTTCTACCCGTAACGGCCGCGACAGCGAATCCAAGCGCCTTGGCCCGAAGCGTGCCGACGGTCAGTTCTCTCAGGCTGGCAACATTCTTGTTCGTCAGCGCGGCACCAAGATTCATCCCGGTCAGAACGTGGGCATCGGCAAGGACGACACCCTGTTCGCGCTGGTGAGCGGCGTTGTCCGCTTCGAGCGTCTGGGCCGCGACAAGAAGCAGGTTTCCGTCTATCCTGTGGCGGAATAATCGCTTCCCCATCCGCTTTGAAACGCCTGATCGCCGCAGTGATGCGTCGGTCGGGCGTTTTCTGTTAGAGGATTTCATACTATTTCCAAATTCACCTGCGCCATCTGCTTGCGCCTTTTCCCCGTTGGCGTCCGCTCATTCCACTTAGCGTAGCGCTGCTACGCTGCGTTTCATTCGCGTTAGCCAACGTGAAAAATTCGCGGCGCATCTTGGCGCATTCTCATTTGGAAATAGTATCAGACGCAGTTCGCGCGCGAATTACTCCGCATTCCGAATTCCGCATTCCGAATTTCTTTCAGGAGGTTTCCATGCGTTTCTTCCGTACTTCCCCTGAAAAACTCCCGGCGGCTGAATCCGAGATGATTTTCTCCAAACAGGACTTGAAGCAGCTGCTTTTGCCGCTCTTGGCGGAGCAGTTTCTCGTCGTGCTGATTGGCATGATGGATACCATCATGGTGTCCTACTGCGGCGAATCGGCAATGAGCGGCGAATCGGCGATGAGCGGCGTTTCGCTGGTGGACAGCATCAACGTGCTGCTGATTGGCGTGTTTTCCGCCTTGGCGACGGGCGGCGCGGTGCTGGTCAGCCAGTATCTGGGGCAGAAGCGCCCGGATGCCGCGAAAACTGCCGCAAAGATGCTGTTCTATGTCGTTTTGCTCGTTTCGCTGGCGATTATGGCGGTTTGCCTGATTTTCCGCAAACCGCTGCTGTTCGCCATCTTCGGCAATGTCGAAGAGGACGTCATGACAGCAAGCCAGATTTACTTCCTCATGTCGGCGCTCTCCTACCCTGTCATGGCGATTTACAATGCCTACTGCGCGCTCCTGCGCTGCATTGGCAATCCGCGCGCAACGATGTTCTCCTCCTTCATTATGAACATCGTCAACCTCATCGGCAACAGCGTGACTATCTTCTGGCTGGGCTGGGGCGTGATGGGCGCGGGGCTGGCGACGCTGATTTCGCGCTCCGTGGGCGCGTACATCACGCAGCGCGCCCTCCGCGACCCACACTGCCGGATTCCGTATCCGGGCATGTTCCCCTTCGAGTGGCATCCGAGCGAGGTCAAGAAGATTCTGAGCGTCGGCATTCCCAGCGGCTTTGAGAACGGGCTGTTTCAGCTCGGCAAGCTGCTGCTGCTGAGCATGATTGCTACCTTCGGCACCGCCAGCACCGCCGCGAACGCCGTCGGCAACACGCTCGGTTCATTCCAGTGCCTGCCCGGAAACGCCATTGGGCTGGCGATGATTGCGGTCGTCGGGCAGTGCTGCGGCGCGCACGCCTACGATCAGGCGAAATTCTACACCAAGAAACTCATGCAGATTGTCTACCTCTGCATGGGCACGCTGAACATCCTGATGCTGCTTTGCAACCCGATTATTACCCTGCCGTTCAACCTCTCGCCGGAAGCGACGGTGCTTGCGCGGCAGATTGTGGCGCTGCACGGCGCGGGCTGCGTGATTTTCTGGCCGATGTCCTTCACGATGCCGAACGCGCTCCGTGCGGCGGGCGACGCGAAGTACACGATGACGGTCGCGGTCTTCTCGATGGCGGTTTTTCGCATCGGCTTCGGCGTTTTCCTCGCGACGACGATGAGCATGGGCGTCATCGGCGTGTGGATTGCCATGCAGATTGACTGGGTGTTCCGCATCATCTGTTTCCTGATTCGCTGGCACAGCGGCAAGTGGCAGACGAAGACGCTGGTGTAAAGAAAAGCGCGGTACGCTTTCCCCGGATTGGGGGCGTACCGCGTTTTTTGTGGTGTTGACTTTTTCGGACAACCAAGGTTGATTTTTCTATCATTCAGATCATTGCTTTGCTTCTTCCGCGTGTTACTCCGTCAGGCGTTCCTTGGTTTCTCTTCCTTCACGCAATAGCTTGCGCATTTCCTCTCGATTTTCATCCCGAAGTGCGTCCCGATACTCCGTCACCCGCTGCACCAAGTCCTCCACCACCGGCAGAAGCGCCTCTCGATTATCAAAGAACAGCTCCGTCCACATATCCTCATTCAGCCTTGCCACGCGCGTCATATCCGCGAAGCTCCCTGCCGAGAACCCGCGGTGCTTATCCGCCAGCGGGCACTTCACATACGCGCTCGACACGACATGCGCCAGCTGCGACGTATACGCAATCATCTCGTCATGCGTCTTCGGCGTCGTGAACTGCACACGCAGGAAGCCCAGTTTCATGAAAAAGTCGCGGGCGCGCTGCAAAACCGCCGGGTCGTCGTCGCCGTGACCGCACAGAATCATCGACGCATGGTCGAACAGATCATCGCGGGCGTACTTGAAGCCGCTGTACTCGCGCCCCGCCATCGGGTGTCCGCCGATGAAATGCCACGCATACCGCTGTGATACGGGAAACAGTGCGTCGCAAATCACCTGCTTCACGCCGCCGCAGTCAATCACAAGGCTGTCGGGCTTAAAGTCCGCCGCGTGCGTGGTCACATAGTCGATAATCCCCTGCGGGTACAGGCAGACCAGCACAACATCGCACTGCGGCAGCGTCTCCGCCGTCAGTTCGCCGTCAATCGCCTCCATCAGGAACGCGCGGCGCATCGTGTCCGCATTCTTGTCCGTGCCATAAACCGTGTACGGTGTGTGGAGCTTGATGGTTTTCGCGAGTGAGCCGCCAATCAGTCCCAAGCCGACAATACCTACATTCTGCATGAAAAAAATCCTCCGTTCTTCTGCACTCCCGTTTCAAGGAATGCGCTGCAACGGAGGATTTCGACGTATCATGCGTTTTTTCCTGCTGATTTACGCCTGAACCGTGGCCTTCTGCTGCTTTTTCTGCTTCTTCGCCGGCTGCTCGCCAACTTTCGGGACGTGGTATTCGCACTTTTCGTCAAAGCGGACGGATTCCGGCGGCTTCTCCAGTTCTTCCGGATGATTGAGCAGATACGACATCGTGCCGAAGAACGCCGCGTAGTGCGCGCCGGAGCAGACGCGCTCATCCGCCGTGATGCCGATGGGCAGGAAGCGCTTCATGCGCGCCTCCCCCTTCTCTACCACGGCAACCTTCTCCACGGTACCCATGCCGAAGAACAGCGTAACCGAACCGAAGTTGTAGATGTGGTGGTTGACGTGATGCAGGCCGATGGAGGCATTGTTGGTGATGTACATGCTGGTATGGAAGGGCAGCTCGTCCAGCAGCGCACCGGGGCATAGCCCGTAGCGATCAAGCAGGCGAACCAGCGCGACGATGCCCGTTGCCAGACCCGGCACGACCAGCACCGCTTTCGCCAGCTTATCCGCGAAATTCTTCTTGTCCTCGCCGCGGTTGGCGTTGATGACGGCTTCCATGCGGTCGCGCACGTCGTAGATGGTGTCGGTCAGGTCGTACTTCACCTTCACCGCCGTCTCGCCCATTTCGGCGTTCTGCGGGTTCTTGAGCATCGTGAAGGACACGGCGCACATGTTCCGCGCGAAGAACTGCTTATTGAGGATGAAGCGGTTGATTTCCGGGTGCTGGGACACAGTGCGGACGAACGCGGCGGTAATAATCTGCATGAACGTGATTTTCTCGCCCTTCGCCGCCTGCGCCGCAATGTAGCGCGTCAGCAGCTCATAGTCCACGCGGTGCTGCAGGAAAACCTGCGCGTCGCAGCGCATGGGCATCAGGTACGGCGTAATGCCGACGATGGGGTCAATGGACGACACGCGCCGTCCGTCGGGTCGGAATCCGAACATGGTATTTTCCTCTCTCTCTTGTCCTCGGCTGTCCATCGGAATGAATGAAAAATGAATGATTTCAGCCGCAATTTTATTGTAAGGATTTTGGGCGATTTGTCAATAGGGCATCGGCGGATGATTTCGGATGTGCGCAAAAAGGCACTGCCGCGCTGCAGCAGTGCCCATTGCTTTGCCCTCTGACTGGGATTTTTACCAAGTCGCCTTCATGGCCTGTTCCACGCACTTCTGGTGATCTGCATCCACGCGGTCTGTACCGTGGGTCTTGCTGCCGTAGAAGTGCAGGCAGAACTGCCCATCGAAGTTGTTGTCCAGAATTGTGTTTGTGCCGTGGGGTTCGGAGTAAATCGACGCGGCATACACATGCCCGTTGTACTTCACCAGCACTGCGCGGCGGCGCCAGCTGAACGTGCCGCCGTTGATTTTCTTGAGAATCGCGGTATCTTCCGCCGTCAGCGGCTCGGCGTCCATGTGGTTGCCGCCGCTCTGCCGGCGCGCGGAGAAAATCAGCCCCGTGCTGACGTCCTTAATCTGGAATACAGCGCCGTTCGGGATGACGTTCTTGCCGCCATTGAACCAGTCCAGTTGCTCAGTGGTGATCTTGCCGCTGCTGGCGCTTGCCACGGCAGATTCAATCTTCTTGAGCGTCGCGCTACCTGCCACGCCGTCCGCCGTCAGACCGTATTTTTTCTGGAATGCCTTGACGGCGCTCTCGGTCGTCGAGCCGAACGAACCGTCGACATATGCCGTGTAGAAACCCAGCTTCTTCAGGTTGGTCTGCAGCGTCTTGACTGCCGTGCCGGTTGCGCCCTTGCGGAGCGAATCGTCATCGGTGCTGGTATTGCTGTCCGCGTTCTTGTACGCGCTGTCGAGCTTTTTGAGCGTTTCGCTGCCCGCCACGCCATCCGCCGTCAGGTTATACTTCTTCTGGAACGCCTTGACCGCCGCAACCGTCGTATCGCCATAATCGCCGTCAATGGACGCATTGTAGAAGCCGAGCTTTTTCAGCTTCGTCTGCAAATTCTTGACCGCGCTGCCGGTTGCGCCTTTGCGGAGCGAGTCGTCGTCCTTGTCGCTGTCCGCGTTCTTGTACGCGCTGTCGAGCTTTTTGAGCGTTTCGCTGCCCGCCACGCCGTCCGCCGTCAGGTTATACTTCTTCTGAAACGCCTTGACCGCAGCAACCGTTGTATCGCCGTAGCTGCCATCGACATAGGCGTTGTAGAAGCCGAGCTTTTTCAGCTTCGTCTGCAAATCCTTGACCGCGCTGCCGGTTGCGCCTTTGCGGAGCGAGCCGTCGTCCTTGTCGCTGTCCGCGTTCTTGTAGGCGCTGTCGAGCTTTTTGAGCGTTTCGCTGCCCGCCACGCCATCCGCCGTCAGGTTATACTTCTTCTGAAACGCCTTGACCGCCGCGTATGTGCCCGAACCAAACGTGCTGTCCACCGTGCCGTCGTAATAGCCCAGCTTCTTCAGCTTCGTCTGCAAGTTCTTGACGTCGCTGCCGCTGTCGCCCATGCGGAGCGAATCACCGTCCTTGTCGTTGTCCGCGTTCTTGTACACGCTGTCGAGCTTCTTGAGCGTTTCGCTGCCAGCCACGCCATCCGCCGTCAGGTTATACTTCTTCTGGAACGCACGAACCGCCGCGTATGTGCCCGAACCAAACGTGCTGTCCACCGTGCCGTCGTAATAGCCCAGCTTCTTCAGCTTCGTCTGCAAGTCCTTGACGGCGCTGCCGCTGTCGCCCATGCGGAGCGAATCATCGTCCTTGTCGCTGTCCGCGTTCTTGTAGACACTGTCCAGCTTTTTGAGCGTCTCTTTGCCTGCAATGCCATCCGCCGTCAGGTTATACTTCTTCTGGAACGCCTTGACCGCCGCGACGGTCGTATCGCCATAATCGCCATCGACATAAGCATCATAATAGCCGAGTTTTTTCAGCTTTGTCTGCAAATCCTTGACGTCGCTGCCAGTGCTCCCCTTTTCCAGCCGCGTCGCGCTGCTGGAAGAACTGGAACTGCTGGCCGTCTTGGTCACGCTGACATACGTTTTATAGACATAGCCGGTGTATTTCCCGTAAGTCACTTTATACCAGCTGCCGCTTTTGCCGAGAATCTCCAGCTTCGTGCCTTTGGGCAGGGTTTGCAGGGCATCGCTGGTCGAGGATGCTTTTTCGCGCAGAATGAGTTTGCGCGCAGTGACCGTCGCCGTATCCGCCAAGGCGGAGGAACAGCCCAGCAGCATCAGCGCCACCGCGCCGGACAGAAGCCGCCGCAGACCGGAATTCATCATGGGGAAATCACTCCTTTCCGTACAGCCTGATTTTATTACAAAATTGTTTCATTGTCAAGAGGCTTTTCCCTGTGAATTGTAAATTCTGCGGCGTTTTCGCGGATTTTCCCCTGTTTGATTCGGCAATTATCTGCCCGTTTTCAATATCTTTTTTTTGTTTTCCCATGAACATGTTTCCGATATTTGATAAAATGTTACGTTTCTGTTGAGCGTACAGCGCCTTTTTGTGCCGATTTTCCTCTGCCGAACTGTCCGAGCGTCATTTTGCTGTTCGCCTTGATGAATCGGCGGAATTGTGATATAATGAAAATTGGTGCTTTGTCACCATTGCGATTTTGATATACTTCCTTCATTATAAGAGGAGTTTTTTCATGGCAAATCAAGCAAATCACTATGATGCAGGCAATATTCAGGTGCTGGAAGGGCTGGAAGCGGTTCGGATGCGTCCGGGCATGTATATCGGCACCACCTCGACACGCGGTCTGCATCACCTGCTCTGGGAGATTGTGGATAACGCGATTGACGAGGCTTCAAACGGCTTTGCGGATGAGGTGCGCGTGACGCTGCACACGGACGGCTCCGCGTCGGTGTACGATAACGGGCGCGGTATGCCCGTGGATGAGCACCCGACCATGCACGTCAGCGGCGCGGAGGTCATTTTCACCGTGCTGCACGCGGGCGGCAAGTTCAACAACGAGAATTACAGCTATTCCGGCGGTCTGCACGGCGTGGGCGCGTCGGTCGTCAACGCGCTGAGCAAGTGGCTGACCGTGGACATCTACCGCGATTTCAGCCATTATGCCATGCGCTTCACAAGTCAGTTCGACGAGAAGAAAGGCAAGGTCATCGCGGGCAAGCCGGACGCACCCTTGGCAAAAGTCGGCAACACACGCAAGAAGGGCACACTCGTGCGTTTTCTTCCCGATGACGCGATTTTCGAGGACGTGCGCTTCAATTACGACACGGTGTTCCGCCGCTTGCAGGAGTTGGCATACCTGAACCGGGGCTTGAAAATTGTCTTTCTCGACGAGCGTGTGAGCGACCCTGCCCGCCGCGAAACGACCTTCCACTACGAGGGCGGCATCATCGACTATGTGCGGTATTTGAACGACGGCAAAACCGTCCTGCACGATCAGCCGATTTACCTCGAAGGGCAGAAGGATTCCGTCATCTGCCGCGTCGCCATTCAGTACACCGACGGCTATACCGAGAGCCTTTTTTCCTATGTCAACAACATCCCCACGGGTGAAGGCGGCACGCACGAAACAGGCTTCAAGGCGGCATTCACGAAGATGTTCAACGACTACGCCCGCCGCAACGGCTTCCTGAAGGAAAAGGACAGCAACCTGACGGGCGAGGACTTCCGCGAAGGCTTGAGCTGCGTGCTGACGACGATGGTCAAGAATCCGCAGTTCGAGGGGCAGACGAAGGGGCGTCTGGGCAACAGCGAAGTGCGCCCCGCGGTGGAGGGCATCATCACCCAGCAGCTGACGGACTGGCTGGAGAACCTCAAGAATCAGGAGATTGCGCAGCAGATTGTGCAGAAGGCGATTCGCGCCGCGCAGGTGCGTGAAGCCGCGCGCAAGACCCGCGACAACGCCCGCAAAGCAAATCAGCTTGACGCCGCGCCGCTGGTCGGCAAGCTCAGCGCCTGCCGCGGCAAAAAGGCGGAGGACAATGAGCTGTTCATCGTCGAGGGCGATTCCGCAGGCGGCAGCGCCAAGCAGGGGCGCGACAGCCGCTATCAGGCGATTCTCCCCCTGCGCGGCAAGCCCCTCAATGCCGAAAAGAAGCGGCTGGATCAGGTGCTGAGCAACGAGGAGTTCCGCTCGCTGATTACCGCGCTCGGCACGTCCATCGACGAGAATTTCAACCTCGCCAACCTCAAATACAACAAAGTCATCATCCTCTCCGATGCCGATCAGGACGGCGCGCACATCCGCGCCATTCTGCTCACTTTCTTCTTCCGTTACATGAAGGAGCTCGTCACTGGGGGGCATGTGTATATTGGGATGCCGCCGCTGTACAAGGTGCAAAAGGGCAGCAAAGTCCTCTATGCCTACGACGACAAGGAGCTGGCGAAGTGCATCAAGGAAGCGGGCAAAGGCTACACGCTCCAGCGCTACAAAGGCTTGGGCGAAATGAATCCCGAACAGCTCTGGGCGACGACGATGGATCCTTCCCAGCGCAAACTGATGCAGGTGACGATTGAGGACGCAGCGCTGGCTGACCGCCGCATTACCATCCTGATGGGCGACAAGGTCGAGCCGCGCCGCGACTACATCATCGAGAACGCCGACTTCAATAAGCCGGATAATTTCGAGCTGCCGGAAGCTCAGCGAGGGGAAGGAAAGTAAGTTATGGCAAAGAAAACAAGCGATAACCGCCCGATTCCCAAGGATGACCCGTCGCGCATCCTGCAAACGACCGTCGAGGACGTGATGCACCAGTCCATGATTCCCTACGCGGAGCATGTCATTCTGGAACGCGCCCTGCCGCGCGTCGAGGATGGCTTAAAACCCGTGCAGCGCCGCATTCTCTATACCATGATGGAACTCGGCACGACGCCCGACAAGCCGCACCGCAAGTGCGCCCGCATCGTCGGCGACTGCTTGGGCAAATATCACCCGCACGGCGATTCCTCCGTGTACGACGCGCTTGTGCGCATGGCGCAGGACTTCTCCATGCGCGGTCCGATGGTCGATGGGCACGGCAATTTCGGCTCCATTGACGGCGACAGCGCTGCCGCCATGCGTTACACCGAGGCGCGCATGACGCCCCTCGCACTGGAAATGCTGCGCGACATTGAGAAGGACACCGTGCCGTTCCGCCTGAATTTCGACGACACGCTCAAAGAGCCGGACATGCTGCCCGCGCGCTTTCCGAATCTGCTCGTCAACGGCGCAAGCGGCATCGCGGTAGGGCTGGCGACGAACATTCCCCCGCACAATCTGGGCGAAAGCATCCGCGCGGCGATTGCTGTGATGGAGAATCCGGACATTCCGCTGGATGAGCTGATGAAAATCATCCCCGGCCCGGACTTCCCCACCGGCGGCGTGCTGGTGAAAAACGAGGAAATCCGCAGAGGCTATGAGACCGGACGCTCGAAGCTGTCCCTGCGCGCGCGCGTGCATGTGGAGGACGGCGTGAACGGGCGCAAGCTGCTTGTCATCACGGAAATCCCCTACATGGTCAACAAGGCCGCGATGCTGGAGAAGATCTTGAAGCTGTCGGAAGAAAAGAAGGGGCAGCTGCAAAACATCTACGACATCCGCGACGAATCCGACCGCGAGGGAATGCGCGCCGTCATCGAGCTGAAGAAGGACGCCGACCCGGACAAGGTGCTGAAAGTGCTCTACAAGTATTCGGACTTGCAGGTCACCTTCGGCGTGAACATGGTCGCCATCGCCGAGGGCAAGCCCGTGCAGATGGGGCTGAAAACGATGCTGGGGCACTTCATCCGCCATCAGAAGAACGTCATCACCCGCCGCACGGAGTACGACCTGAAGCAGGCGAAAGCCCGCGCGCACATTTTGCAGGGCCTCATGATTGCGGTGGACAACCTCGATGAGGTCATCGCGCTGATTCGCTCCTCGAAGAACCCGAAAGAAGCGAAAGCTCGCCTGATGGAGCGCTTCGAGCTTTCCGACGCGCAGGCACAGGCAATCTTGGACATGCGCCTGCAGCGCTTGACGAATTTGGAAATCATCGCCCTGCGCAAGGAGTACGAGGACATTCTGAAGCTCATCGACCGCTTGGAGGGCATCCTGCACAGCGAGAAAAAGCTGCTGGCGGTCATCCGCAAGGAATTGCAGGAGATTGCCGAGGAATTCGCCGACGAGCGCCGCACAACCATCGAAAAAGCGGACGAATCCCCGCTGGAAGTTGAGGAAGAGGCCGCCGCGCCGGAGGAAGTCATCGTGGCGTTCACGGGCGCGGGGCAATTGAAGCGCATGAATCCCGCGCTCTACAAAAAAACGCCGCTCCCGACCCGCACGGAGGACGACAAGGAGTTCGCCGACTTCCTGTTCATGGCCAAAACAGACGAGACGCTGCTCATCTTCACCGACCACGGCAACTGCTATCCCCTGCCTGTTGCGTCGCTGAACGAAGTCAAGCCCAAGGATCGCGGGCAGCTGCTTTCAGGCGTGCTGGCCGGGCTGGAGGACGACGAGAAGGCGCTGTGGATGACGTGCATCCGCATGGCGGACGTCGGGCACCTGCCGGACATTCTCTTCATCACCTGTCAGGGCATGGTAAAACGCACCGCCGCCGCGGATTACGACGTGCGCAGCAAGAAATTCGCCGCCGTGAACGTGAAAGACGGCGACCGTCTGCTGACAGTTCTCCCCGCCGCCAGCCGTGACGACCTGCTGTTGTTCACCCGCAGCGGTCTGTGCATCCGCTTCTCGCTCGACAGCGTGCCGGTGCAGGGGCGCGTCGCCGCCGGGGTGCGCTGTATGCAGGTGGAGGACGGCGACGAGGTCATCTGGTGCGGACAGCTGCAAGACAGCGACCAAATCGTGCTGCTGACCGACCGCGGCTACGCCAAACGTCTGCTCTCCGTTGATTTTGAGAAGCAGAACCGCAACGGCAAGGGCGTGAAGTCCTTCTATTTCAACAAGAACGGCAGCAACGGCAAACAGCTTGCGGGCGTGGTGCGGTTGGAGAAGGGCGACCACCTGATTCGCGTGCAGCAGGCGAAATCCCCCGCGACGCTGGTGGAGCGCGACGCGGTGCGCCTGCAAGGCAAGCAGGATCGCGGAATGCCGCTGGTTATCGCGGTGATGGACGACGTGGTGACGGGGGCGGAGCTGTTGGAATAACAGCAGCCGCATGGCGCCGAAAAAGGGGTCAAGGGGCAATGCCCCTTGCGGGGTTAAGGGGCGGCGCCCCTTATGGGGCTTGGGGCAACGCCCCAACTGTTGCTCCGTTAAACCTACTCAAAGAGGAAAAACAAGTCCGGCAACTTCGCCGCAGGCAGCGAAGCGTCCCTGCGCACAAACTAAAAAACTTCCAATAAAAATCAAGTAGCATCCGGAGGCGAACGCCGAAGGAGTCCAGAGGGCGATCGCAGACTTCGTCTGTTTTTATGCCCTCTGGAACTCGCGGAAGTTACCACGATGGAAATGAAGTCAACTATGCCTATCCGCATAAGCATCCAACTGCTTCATAGTTGGCTTTTCCCCTTGCAACAAGCGCCAAAACGTGATATGATGAGGACGAATGACGGAGGTGAACGCGTATGAATTCGCGCAACTCTTTTTCCTCGCTGACCATTACGCAGCTGGTGATTCACCTCACCGGCGCACTGCTGGAACTCTATGCCGATGACACGCAGGAAATCCAAGTCATGGCATCCGGCGACGACCACGATATGAAGGCGGTTTCGCTCGCCCAGAACGGCGATACGCTGACGCTGGAGCAGTCCGCCGCCGCACTCTCTCCCTTGCCGCTCAGCGCCCGCTGGCTGCAAGTGACCATCCGCATTCCGCGCGCGTGGAAGGGACGGGTCGAGATTCGCACGACGTCCGGCAGCGTGCATGTCCGCGGTTTGCAGGTCAGTGACCTGTCCGTGGAGTCTCTCTCCGGCTTCGTGATGCTCTCCGACTTGAGCAGCCTGAGCCTGAAGGTCAAGAACGGCAGCGGCGACATTGCCGGCAGCGACTTGTCCGGTCAGGATTGCAGTCTGTTCACAACGACGGGGATGCTCTGTCTGGAGCGCCTTGCGTTTCTGAACATCTCGCTGTCCTCGGTCAGCCGGGGCGCAATGCTCTCTTTTGCGGAGATGTTCTCCACCTTCAAGGGCGGCTCGGTCGCAGGCGGCATCAGTCTGGAGATTCCCGGCGCGCAGTGTGACGCCATTCTTCGCTCGGTGTCCGGGCGGCTGCTGACGGACGGCGTATCCATCGTCGATGGCGCACCGTCTGTCCGCGTGACGACGGCTTCGGGCAACCTGACCATCCGGCGGATTTCCCCGGAGAAACTGACAGAAAACGAATAATTAGGAGGACGATTTTATGGCACGACAGAACTTTGGCTTCGGCGGTGGCGCGAACATGCAGCAGCTCATGCGTCAGGCGCAGAAGATGCAGCAGGCAATGACGGACGCGCAGGAAAAGCTGGATGCGCAGGAGTACGAAGCGCAGTCCGGCGGCGGCGTGGTAAGCGTGAAGGTGAACGGCAAGCGTGAGCTGCTGTCCCTGACGATTGACCCCAAGGTCGTTGACCCGGACGACGTGGAAATGCTGCAGGACCTTGTGATGGCGGCGGTGAACGAAGCGCTGCGCAAGGGTGAAGCAAACCGCGAAGAGACGATGAATAAGATGGCGCCCGGCATGGGCGGCATGGGCGGTCTGTTCTAATGCCCGGACAAATCGAACCGATTGAGCGGATGGTGTCGGAGCTGTCTCGGCTGCCCGGCATCGGTCACAAGACGGCGGCGCGGCTGGCGTACCATATCGTCGGGATGCCGCTGGAGGATGTTCACGCGCTGGCGGCGGCGCTGTGGCAGGGGCGCAAGGCGATTCGCTACTGCGACGTGTGCGGCAATTTTTCCTCCGCTGAAAAGTGCGCCGTGTGTGCGGATGAAAGCCGCCATAACGGGCAAATCTGCGTCGTGCGCGACCCGCGCGATGTGGCCGCCATGGAGCGGATGCACGATTACCACGGGCTGTACCACGTCCTGCACGGCACGCTGTCGCCGATGGACGGCATCGGGCCGGATGATATTCACATCAAGGAACTGATGACGCGCCTGCAGACCGAGCCGGTCAGCGAAGTGATTCTGGCGACGAACCCCGACATCGAGGGCGAAGCAACCGCAACCTACATTGCGCGGCTCATTAAGCCCATGGGCATCAAGTGCACCCGCATTGCCCACGGCGTCCCCGTCGGCAGCGACCTCGAATATGCCGACGAAGTGACGCTCTCAAAGGCGATGGAGGGACGAAGGGAGCTGTGAGGGGAACCACCAGAGGCTCTGCCTCTGGACTCCGCAAGGGAGTTCCTCCCTTGACCCTTCCGTGCGATTGAATTGAGCGCATTTTCATGCTATGCCCGCGTGCTGATGCAGGAGATTTCGTCTCTGCGCTTTGCAAGTGAAAAAGTCTTTTTCTCCACCTTGACAAAGACAATAAATTGGGCTATACTGAACTCGTCCGAGATGACGGAGAAGAGTATCCTGCCGAAGGATGTCCAGAGAGGCGCGGTTTGGTGAAAAGCGCTGATTCGGCGGCAGGGGAAGACCACCTCCCGATCGTACCGTGTGCTGCACGATAGCGCGGCAAAGAGAACCAATCAGGGTGGAACCACGGGCAGATTTTTCCGCTCGTCCCTCGAAACAACGCGAGGGACGAGCGTTTTTTCGTCCCAATCAATCAATCTGGAGGGAAAAAGCATGAAAATCATCTACAATGACGGTCATGTGGACGAATGCCCCGCTGACGACGAGCTGCATGTCATCCGCCACACGGCGGCACACATCCTCGCGCAGGCAGTCAAGCACCTGTATCCGCAGGCGCATTTCGCCTATGGCCCGGCAACTGAAAAGGGCTTCCACTACGACGTCGATCTGGGCGACGTGAAGCTCTCCGACGAAGACCTCAAGACCATCGAGAAGGAAATGCAGGCCATCGTCAAGCAGAACCTGCCGATTAAGCCCTTCGCGCTTGGCCGCGAGGATGCCATCAAGCTCATGCAGGAGCGCGGCGAAATCTACAAGGTCGAACACATCGGCGACCTGCCCGAAGACGCGACGCTGACCTTCTACCAGCAGGGCGACTACATCGACATGTGCGTCGGCCCGCACCTGTGCTACACCAAGGCGCTCAAGGCATTCAAGCTGACCGCCCTGTCCGGCGCGTATTGGAAGAACGACAAGAACAACAAGATGCTCACCCGCATCAGCGGCATCGCCTTCCGCAATCAGGAGGAACTCAATGAGTACCTGAAGATGATGGAAGAAGCCGAAAAGCGCGACCACCGCAAAATCGGCAAGGAAATGGGTCTGTTCATGCTCTGCGATGAAGGCCCCGGCTTCCCGTTCTTCCTGCCCAAGGGAATGCAGCTGAAGAACGCGCTGATTGACTACTGGCGCGATATTCACTACGCGGCGGATTATGTGGAAGTGTCCACGCCCATGATTATGAGCCGTCACCTGTGGGAGACGTCCGGTCACTGGGATCACTACAAGGACAACATGTACTCCACCAAGATTGACGACGAGGACTACTGCATCAAGCCCATGAACTGCCCCGGCGGCGTGATGGTCTACCGCAGCCAGCCCCATTCCTACCGCGACCTGCCCCTGCGCGTGGGTGAACTCGGTCTGGTGCACCGCCACGAGCTGAAGGGTGCGCTGCACGGCCTGTTCCGCGTCCGCTGCTTCACGCAGGATGACGCCCATATCTTCATGACCCGCGAGCAGATTCCGGACGAAATCGCCGGCGTCGTACACCTCATCAATCAGGTGTACTCCAAGTTCGGCTTCGATTATTTCGTCGAACTGTCCACCCGTCCGGCGGACTCGATGGGTTCGGACGAGGACTGGGAGGATGCGACCAACGGCCTCAAAACCGCGCTGGAAAAGCTCGGTATGCCCTACATCGTCAACGAGGGCGACGGTGCGTTCTACGGCCCGAAGATTGACTTCCACCTGCGCGACTGCCTCGGCCGTACCTGGCAGTGCGGCACGATTCAGCTGGACTTCCAGATGCCGCTGAACTTCAATCTGGAGTATGTGGATGTGGACGGCAGCCGCAAGCGCCCGATTATGATTCACCGCGTCTGCTACGGCTCTATCGAACGCTTCATCGGCATCCTGACCGAGCACTTCGCGGGCAAGTTCCCGACGTGGATGGCGCCGGTTCAGGTGAAGGTGCTGCCTGTGTCCGACAAGTCGATGGATTATGCCAAGACGGTGTACGCTGCCCTGCGTGCGAAGAAGATTCGCTGCGAGCTGGACGACCGCAACGAGAAGATTGGCTACAAGATTCGCGAAGCGCGTCAGGTAGACCGCGTGCCGTACATGCTGATTCTCGGCGGTCAGGAAATGGAGAACAACACCGTCTCCGTCCGCGACCGTGCGACCGACCAGACGGTTACCTGCACGCTGGATGAATTCATCGCAAAAATTTCTAAGGAAATCGCCGACCGCGTGTAACAGGATTTCGCCTCTGCGGAGGCGACCAAAGGGCAATGGAAACAGACGAAGTCTGCGATTGCCCTTCGGAAACCTTCGGCGCCGCCACTTTTGGGTGATTCCATAAGTGTATAGTCCGTTTTTCCCCGTCTGCATGGGAGAAATTCCATGCAGGCGGGGCTTTTTGTCTACTCGTTCTTTTATCCTTTACAGTTCGTTCATGCTTTTTCATGTGGATTCTGCTATAATACTTATGCTATTCCAAGGGAGGTATGCGCCATGATTGAACTCAGGCATGTCACGAAGCGCTACGGTGCGGTCGAAGCCCTGCATGACGTCTCTTTCCGCGCCCCGGAAGGGCAGATTGTCGGTCTGCTCGGTCAGAATGGCGCGGGCAAGAGCACCACACTCAATATCCTCACGGGCTATCTGCCGCCGACGTCGGGGCAGGTGCTGGTGGACGGCATGGATCTCCTCCAAAACGCGCGCGAGTGCAAGCGGCTGATTGGCTATCTGCCGGAAAAACCGCCGCTGTATGACGAAATGACCGTTCGGGCCTACCTGCGGTTCGTGTGCGAGCTCAAGGAAGTACAGAAATCGGCGATTACGGCGCATGTGGAGGACATTATCCGCACCTGCGGGCTGTCTGAAGTAGCGCACCGCCTGATTGGGCACTTGTCGAAGGGCTACCGCCAGCGTGTCGGCGTAGCGCAGTCGCTGTGCGGCAATCCGAAGGTGCTGGTGCTGGATGAACCGACCGTCGGGCTTGACCCGCGTCAGGTGGTGGAGATTCGCGCGCTGATTGCCGACCTCGGCAAAACGCACACAGTCATCTTTTCCTCGCACCTCCTGTCGGAGATTCAGCAGCTCTGCCAGCGGGTACTCATCCTGAACCGCGGGCATTTGGAATACGAAGCAGACATGCAGGAATTAGCCGAAACGGGCGAAACGCTGCGGCTTCGGGCAAGCATTGCCATGCGGGAAAAGCAGCTGATTCCGGCTTTGCGGTCACTGCCGTGCGTGCGGCGGGTGAAGGCGCTGCCAACGCGGACGATTGAGGTCAGCGAGGTATTGCTGGAATGCGATGCCTCCGCCGTGCCGGATGCGCAGACGCAGCTATTCCGCCTGCTCTGCGGGCTGGACGCTCCGATTCGGATGCTGGTGGAGGAACACGATTCGCTGGAAACGGTGTTCCTCCGCGCGACGGATGAAGGCACGAAAGTTCCTTCATAATCTTCTTTGTTCTTATCGCAGAAGGGTGCTTCTATCACAGAAGTTTTTCCCGATGCGCAGGGATTTCGCCTCTGCGGAGGCGACAAGGGGGCTTTGCGGTCGCCCCCTTGACCCCTTCGCCTTCGCCTCTCCTGTTACTGGGTTAGTATTGTTGCTTGGGAAACGAAGGGGTACACCAACTAAAAAACTTCCGATAAAAGTCAATTAACATAGGAGGCGCCGAAGGTTTCCAAAGGGCGATCGGAAAGCCCTTTGGTCGCCTCCGCAGAGGCGAAACCCTCTGCAACACGCGAAAAAAAGCAAGAAAAGCGAAACTAACCGATTCGCGCAAAGGGTTCAAGGGGACATTTTCCCCTTGGAGAAAGGTGTTATCATGCGTGCCATCTGGAAACGAGAATTGCAGGCGTATTTTCTCACGCCAACGGGCTATGTGTTCATGGGCGTGTTCCTGCTTCTGTCCTCGGTGATGTTTTATTTGCAGATTATGCAGGCGCGGTCGTCGGACTTACCGACGTTCGTGGGGCAGATGAGTTACCTGTGGATGCTGCTCTCGCCGGTGCTGACGATGCGGCTGCTGGCGGAAGAGCGTCAGCGCCGCACGGATCAGCTGCTGCTCACCAGCCCGGTTTCCCTGTCCGGCATGGTGCTGGGCAAGTATGCTGCGGCATATACCGTCATGGCGGCAACCGTCGTGCTGACGCTCGGTTTCGTTGCGGTCGTGGCGGTCTATGGGCGTGTGTACCCGGCGGAAATGGCGGTGGCGTACCTCGGTTTCATCTTGCAGGGCGGCGCATTCCTCGCGCTGGACTTGTTCATCTCCGGCTGCGCCAAAAATCAGGTGACGGCAGCGGTTTTTGCGTTCGGCGCGAACTTCGTCCTCTGGATGCTGGACTTGCTGGAAAATGCCGTCAACAGCAGCTTCTTCTCCAGCGTGCTGTCCTTCTTCAGCCTTTATCAGCGGGCTGAACCGTTCCTGATGGGGCAGCTCAGCGCGGCGAGCGTCGTCTACGATGTCACCTTTGCCGCGGCTTTCCTCCTGCTGACGATTCATACGCTGGATGCCCGGCGCTATCGGGGGGAGTGACGAAGAATGCGAAACAAAAAACAATCCGCGCACAGGAAGTTCACCATCAGCCCGCGCCTGCGCTACGGTGCCATGTCTACCGCCATTGTCGCGCTGGTGATTGCCGCGCTGATTCTCATCAATCTGGCGACAACGAACCTCGAAACGCGCTACGGCTGGCGCGGTGACTTTTCCTTCAACGCCGTCACAACGCAGAGCGAGACGACAAAGCAGATTCTGCGCAACTTGAAGCGCCCGGTGAAAATCTACGCCCTGTTCGAGCGCGGCGAGGAGGATCAGCCCCTGCTGGAGCTGCTCAACCGTTACAGCGCCGCGTCGGATATGGTGACGTGGGAGCAAACCCCGCCGAGCCTGAATCCCCTGCTGCTGACCCGCTTTTCCAGCAGCACCACCAACGTCTCCGCGCAGAACCTCATCGTCTACTGCGAGGAAACCGACCGCTATCGCGTGCTGACCGCGACGGATTTTGTAACGCTCTCTGTCGATACCGATTCGGGCAGCTACAACGTCTCCGGCTTGGCGTATGAGCAGCAGATTACCTCCGCCATCGCCTACGTCACACGCGACACCGTGCCGACGCTGCACATCGCGACGGGGCACGGCGAACTGGGCGAAGACTCCCTGTCCGCCTTTACCACCCTGCTGACGAACAACCACTACGACGTCGCGTTCGAGAAGCTTAGCGACATGACATTCGCATCCGGCGACGTGCTGTGCATCCTTTCGCCCGTCAAGGACTACACCGACGCGGAAATGGACATCATTCGCGCGTATGTGCAGGGCGGCGGCGCAGTGCTGTTCAGCTGCGATTATACCGACCCGATTGAGAATATGCCGAACGTCCTGTCCCTGCTGCGCTCCTACGGCTTCCTGCCGGAAAGCGGACTGGTGATGGCGTCGCCGGATGAAACCGACACGTTCTACAACAACAACCGTCTGGCGCTGCTGCCAGAAATGCAGGCGACGGATGTGACACTGGAGATGATGCTGAACGGGCGGACGGCGATGCTCATGGTTGCCAGCCGCGGCTTCGACCCTTCGCCGGAATCGGACAATTCCCTGCTGGTGGACGCAGTGCTGACAACATCCGCCAAGAGTTATCTGGTTGATACAACCGCGTCGCGCCTGAGCATCACCCAATCCGACAGCGACAAAACCGGGCCGTTCGCGCTCGCGCTGCAAGCCAAGCGCTTCACCGACACGGGCGACGTCAGCCGCGCGTTCATCATCGGCAGTTCCGCCCTGCTGACCGAGGAACAGCTCTTCACCATGACCGACGGCGAGGAATTTCTGGTGCGCGCTGTGTCTTTCCTGACCGGGGATGACAGCATTGACACCAGCATCATGGTCAAAACGGCGCTGCGTCCGGGGCTGTCCGTCAATGCGCTGTCATTGGGCAGCGTCGTACTGGTCGGGCTGCCGATTCTGGTGCTGCTGGCGGCGGTCATCATCCTGCTTCCACGGAGGAATCTGTAAGCCATGCAAAATGTCCCGAAAAAGAAACATGCCGTGCGCAGGCACAGCCGCATCCTCCTGTTGATTTTCGCCGTGGTGCTGGTCGCGGCGGCGGCGTGTCTGCTGATTTTCGCCCGCACGCCCGCCCCCGCGCCGGAAACGCCCGCGCATGAGGATGAGGAAATCACCCTCTGGACGGTGGAATCGGCGGATATCACCCGCATCCGCATTGCCGTGCGCAATCAGGACGCATGGTCGGCAGTGCAGACGGAATCTGGCGCACTGGTGCTGGAGGGCGGAAATTCCTTCACGGTGGATGCGGACATTGCCGAAACGCTCCTGTCCGGGCTTAAGAGCGTGACCGCAGAGGTACTCAGCGACGATTGGAACGGCACGGACGAGGAGTGGGCAGCGTTCGGGCTGGATGACCCGGAGAGCATCGTCACCGTGGATTTTGCGGACGGCAGCAGCCACACCCTGCGCATCGGCAGCGCCCCGCAGTACGAAAACAGCTGGCAGTACGCGCAATTGGACGGTGACACCCGCCTGCTGTCCGTCAGCCGCGGTCTGGCGGAGGAATGCTACGTCACGCGCGGTTCGCTCCACAGCGTCGAGCAGCTGACGATTCACGCCGACCGCCTGGATGAAATCACGTTGCTGAACGCGGAGGGCGAAATCACCCAGCAATGGCGCTTGAACGGCGCGATCACAAACGCGGACGCGCAAGACCGCTGGATGCTGACCACCCCGGTGTCCTACCCGGCGGACGGCACTGCCATGAACACCCTTCGCAAGTCGGCAGCAAACATCCGCCTTGGCGAGTACATTGCCGACGCGACGGCGGAGAGCATCGCCCGCTACGGGCTGGACACGCCCCGCCTCGTCATCCGCCTGCACCAAGCCGCCGGCACAATCGGCGCAGTCGGCACGACCGGCTCATACGCTACGACCGATTACCCGGAAACCACGATCACCCTCGTCATCGGCGAGCAGGAAAGCGATTTGGTGGATTATGTGCTCTACGACGGCGGCATTTACCGCTGCAGCACACTGCTGCTGCGCGGCGTGATGAATGCCGACTGGCAGGAGACCATCACACGCTATCCGGTGCTGACGGCGCTGGGGAATCTTGCGTCCCTTTCGTGTGAAACGGCGGACGGCGTGGACACATGGGTCATCACACGCACCGAACAGGTTGCCGAGAACAACGAGCTTGTCACGGACGGCGAGGGCAATCAGGTCTACGATATTACGCTGACGAAAAACGGCGAATCCGCGGATTACACTGCCTTTTCCGCTGTCTACAATCAGCTGATGATGGTCACAATGTCCGGCCGTCTCCCCGACGGCTGGACTGCTGCCGATGCCCCCCACACCGTGTGGACATTCACAGATGTTGACGGCACCGTTCACACAGTCGCACTGACCCGCTACGACGCAATGCACGATGCCGTCGCAATAGACGGCGTGGCGCTGTTCTACCTCATACAAGGCGGATTTTCGCTGGGGATATAACCACAGTGCACACCCGCAGGCGAAATCCCCAGTCCCTAAACAGCAACCAGCCAAGCGCAGCATGGAATCTTCCTTCCCATGCTGCGCCTATTTTTTTCTGCCGCGCACCCTTGTCCATCCGTTCCAAGTATGCTACAATGTCCCTGACGACAAGCTGGACGGAGGGGGATGCTGTGCGCGAATGGCGGCAGGGCGTGCGAAAGCTGCTTCTGCTGCTGTATACGGCATCTCTTCTTACAAGCCTTGGCTGCTTCTTATGGAACGCATCCGCCCCTGTCCGTGTCCATTCCGCTCCGAAGTGCTATCCGTCAAAAGGCGACGAATTCTCGCTTGCCCCTTTGCCGACACTTCCGCCAGATTCCATTCTGAACACCGGCGACGCTGCCGCATTGGACGCCTTGCCGGGTATCGGCCCTGTGCTGTCGGAGCGGATTATCACATACCGGGAGGAACACGGCGCATTCGTGTACCCGGAAGATTTGCGGAACGTCCAGGGCATCGGAGCAGAGCTGCAAACGAAAATCATTGACTCGCTGGATGACGAATCGACGAATCCGCCGATAGCGCCAGCAGCAGAAACAAGCACCGCACCAAGAGCGACACTTCCGCCGGATTCCATTCTGAACATCGGCGACGCTGCCGCATTGGACGCCCTGCCGGGCATCGGTACTGTGCTTTCGGAGCGGATTGTGGCATACCGGGAGGAACACGGCGCGTTCGTGTATCCGGAGGAGCTGCGGAATGTCAAGGGCATCGGCGAGAAGCGGCTGCAGGCAATTCTCGATGCGCTGGCGGGCGAAAGTGCGGAGGAAAGCGACTGACGGGTACGGGAACAGACCACACCAACACCAAACTACATCATCAGGGAGATGACTCGTATGTACCGCATCCTATTAGTCGAAGACGACGCTGCCTTGGCTGATGCCATCACGCAGGTGCTGACCGCGTGGGGACACGAGGTGCAGAAAGTCCGCGATTTCCGCCATGTGACGGAGGAGTTCGCCGAGTGGAAGCCGCAAATCGTACTGATGGATTTGATGCTCCCCTTCTTCAACGGTCATCACTGGACGCAGGAGCTGCGCCGCATCACCAGCGTGCCAATTGTCTACCTTTCCAGCGCGTCGGATAACCTCAACATCGTCATGGCGATGAACATGGGCGGCGACGACTTCATTGCCAAACCCGTTGACCCAGCTGTGCTGGCAGCGAAGGTGAATGCCGTCCTGCGCCGCGCGTATGACATGCCGGCTACGGGCAATATCCTCGCCTGCGGAGATGCCGTGCTGGATTTGGACAGTGCCGCTCTCTCCATCCATGGGCAGAGCATCCCCTTGACACGCAATGAACTGATTATCCTCCGCACACTCATGGAGCAGCGCGGGCGCATCGTCAGCCGCGAAACACTGATGACCCGTCTGTGGCAGATGGACGAGTACGTTGAGGAAAACACGCTGACCGTCAATGTCAACCGCCTGCGGAAGAAACTTAGCGCGGCGGGACTGCCGGGCTTCATCGTCACGAAGGTAGGCAGCGGGTATGCCGTGAATCAGGAGGGCAGCGTATGATTCGGCGCTATCTGCGGGAGCATTTGCCGCTGGCGGGGCTGCTGGCGCTGTTCGCGGGCACATTTGCGCTGGTGCTCTCGCTGTATCATCTGCCGACCGAACCGGTCGCGTACGCATCGGCGCTGTGCGCAGTGATGGGGCTGATTGCGCTGATTTGGGGCTTTGTGCGTTATCGCCGGGCGCATCAAGCGCGTGCGCATGTGCTGAATGCGCCGCATCTTCTGCTGGATGAACTGCCATCGCCGCGCACACTGTCTGAAGCGGATGATCAGGCGATTATGCAGCGGCTGCTGCACGACGTCCGCGCCGCGCAGTCGGACTTGGCAGCCTATCGGCAGGACAGCACGGACTACTTCACCGCGTGGGTACACCAAATCAAAACGCCGCTGTCGGTGATGCGCCTGCAATTGCAGAGCGAGGACACGCCGGAGAACCGCGCCATGCTGGCCGAACTGTTCCAAATGGAGCAGTACGTCACGATGGCGTTAAGCTACGCGCGGTTGGGCAATCCGACGAAAGACCTTGTGCTGACGCGTGTGCCGCTTGACCCGGTCATTCGGCAGGCGATTCGCGACTTTGCGCCCCTGCTCATCCGCAAGAAGCTGCGCCTGCAGTACGAGCCGACCGCCGAAAGCGCCTTGACGGACAGCAAATGGCTGCTGTTCATCCTCCACCAGCTGCTGTCCAACGCCGTCAAGTACACCGACCGCGGCCGCGTCAGCATCCGCGTGACCAGCGCCCCAGCGATTATCGTGGCGGACACGGGCATCGGCATTGCACCGGAGGATGTGCCGCGCGTGTTCGAGAAGGGCTATACCGGCTACAACGGGCGCGGCGGGCAGAAATCCACCGGATTGGGGCTGTACCTCGTCCATCAGACCGCCGAAATGCTCCATTGCCGTGTGTCGCTGTCCTCCCGCATTGGGGAGGGCACGAGCGTCACCATTGATTTGCATCAGGAGGAATTGGGGAAGGAGTGAGGTGCTTTCATGCCGCTTTTGCCCGCTCTTCGCGCGTTTTTCACCCGCCTTTTGACTGATGCGGATGATGCGCTGTTTCCGCAGCACGTTTTCTGCCTGACCTGCGGCGCGCTGTCCCTGCCGAACGCGATTTGTCCAGCTTGCCTCGCTGTGCTGGATGATTTGCGCCTGTCGGGTGCTGCGCTTGCGCCGAACGCCGCCGCTGTGTGGAGCTACCACGGCATTGCGCGGCAGCTGGTGCTGATGCTCAAATACAGCGGCATCGCCGAATGCGCGCAGGTACTGGCGGACGGCATGGCATCCGCGTGTCCCTTTGCCCTGCCGCCGGACACGGTTGTCACCTCCGTCCCGATGACGAAGAAGCACCTTAACGCGCGCGGCATTGACCACGGTCGACTGCTGGCAGAGGCCTTTGCGCAGCGGCGCAATTTGCCCTATCAGCCCTTGCTGATCCGCACGCGCGAAACCGCAACCCAGCAGGGACTGAACGCCGCCCAGCGCCGGAAGAACCTGCACGGCGCGTTTGCCGCCGCCGCGCGCATTTCGACCCCAGTCCTGCTGATTGACGACGTGTATACCACCGGTTCGACAACCGAAACATGCGCGGGCGCGCTTCGAGCAGCTGGGGCGCCGGATGTGTTTGTGCTGACGGCGCTTGCGGTAGTGCCGGATGAAGATCATTGAAAGTACCCCCTTCAGCGTGTTCTCCCTGCGGTTGCGAGGAGATGCGTTGGAGGGGGCTTTGCTTTGCATTCCGCCAATTAATGCACCGTCGTGTCTTCTTTTGGGGATAGATCAGTTGTTTACACAGATTGTTTGCAAAAAAAGTTGTTGCGTAATCATCTGCCGCTTTTGTCCTCTCCTCCATTTTCCCCTTCTCCCCTTCTCAGTACCGTTTTTTCCGCATATCAGTGCTGAAAAGAACTGCTCGAAAAAAGGAAAAATCCGCTATGATAGAGGCAAAAGCGAGCAGAACTCGCGAAAGAAAGGAGACTGTTTTCAATGAAAAGAAAACTGTCCGCGATTTTGGCCGCAGCGATGCTGGCCAGCAGCTTCGGCATGAGTGCGATGGCGGAAGAATCCGTACAAGCACGGTTCACGGATTACGACCAGGTGAATCAAGCTATCACGGTCATCGCCGAGACGGATACCCAGAAGGAATTGGGGTATCTCGATGGCGTCACCACCATTCTGGAGGTGGATGGGCTCAAGTTCAAGGACTTGAACGGCAATGGTCAGCTGGATGTCTACGAGGACTGGCGGCAGGATGTGGATGCGCGCGTGAAAGACCTCTATGACCAGATGACGCTGGAAGAAAGAGCGGGGCTTTTCTACCATGTGAACACCTGCGGCAACCCGATGGGCGTTGACTTTGCGGATTCACGCTACATGTTCGGGACGGAAAGCGTCGTGCCGGATGAAAGCTCGTCGTTCACGTCGCGCTCGATGTGGTACTACATCAACGTGCTGAACATCACCAGCCATCTGGACAACACCAACGGCACGCCCGCGCAGCAGATTGTGTACCACAATGCGATGCAGGCGCTGGCGGAGGACAGCCGTCTGGGCATCCCGGTTGTCATTTCCAATGACCGCGAATACAACGCGTGGGGCGGCATGATTGACGTGGCGCATGATGCGTTCGGCGCGGCGAATGACTTGGAGCTGTCCAAGAAGCTGTGGACAGCGTACTCGCTGGAAAGCCGCGCGGTCGGCATCCATGTCGTCCTGCATCCCTACGGACAGGAGCTGGGCAGCTGGAACGGCGAAGACCCGGAATACGCCGGCACGATGACGAAGGAAGAAACCCTCGCCCTGCAAGTCGAGGGCGGCGTGGAAGCGTGCATGAAGCACTTCATCGCGCGCGGCGGCGACTCCTCCTTTGCGGATGCGCGCAGTGATGCGCAGACGGTGGACAACTGGATGAAGGCGTGGGAAATCGCCCTGTCCGCGAATCCGAAGTGGGTCATGACCAACGGCTACAATACCGGTCTGACCAACACCGTCCATGTGGACTACGATAAGGAAACCATGGATTACCTGCGCAAGACGCTCGGCTTTGAGGGCATCATCGTCTCCGACTGGGGCGATCAGGGCGACAGCAACTCCACGGGCGTGACGGTGGACGGCATCGACGTGCTGAGCCTGTCTATCCCCGAACGCTACGCCATGGTTATCAACAACGGTCTGGATCAGATCGGCGCGTTCGCCTGCGACTACGAGAGCGACGGTCACGGCGGTTCGGCGTCCCGTTCTGGCATCGAAGAAGCACTCAAGCAGGGGCTGATTTCGGAAGAACGCTGCTACGAAACCTGCTACCGCGTCCTGAAGGACAAGTTCGAGATGGATTTGTTCGAGAATCCCTATTCTGACGCGGACAAGGCGCTGGCGATTGCGGCTTCTGCGGAATACATCGCGAATCCGTGGGAAATCACCGACACCGACACGCTGATGGCGGCGCGCAACCCCGAAGTGGTCGCGATGGAACGTCAGCTTCAGGCGGAATCCGCTATCCTCATCAAGAACGACGACAACCTCCTGCCGCTGAGCAAGGGCATCAAGGTCTACATCGGCTCTACGGCTTCTGCCATGACGCTGGAAGCCTACAAGAAGGTGCTTCCGGACTTCGCCACGGTGGTGGAGGACATGGAAGATGCGGATGTGGTCATTGCGGACTGCACGCAGATGAACGACGCGGCGGAGCTTATCATCGAGGACGCCAAGGACGCCGGCAAGAAGCTGGTTATCGTGGCGAACCACATTGACCCCAACACCTACATGGTTGCCAACGCGGATGCGCTGCTGGCGCTGACCTTCTCCCGTCCGGCAGACCACGGCACGGGCGCAAGCGGCTTCATTACCACGACGGAACCGATTGTGTTTGCACAGCTGCTCTTCGGCGACGCGGAGCCGGCAGGCATGGTCGTCAAGGAACTGGCACGCGACGAAGCAATGGACGATGCGCAGTGGAAGGATCTGGCGGGCGATCAGGGTGCGAACCAGTATGTACGCATGATGCTGCTGGCGATGATGAAGACCAGCGAGAACCACACCGTTCCCGGCAACTGGGGCGATCCGCTGATTCAGTATCAGTACGGCATGAAGTACGGCGCGCAGCCGGATTTCGTCTACGACACGCTGGTTCTGCCGCGCGCAACGCATGAGGTTGTGACGGAATCCAACGGTTCGACCAGCACCAGCTATGAATCCATTGTGGAAACCAAGGCTGGCGTGCCGTTCACGGCGTATGTCCTGCTGTGGAACAACGGCGACGACGGCATGACGACCGTGCAGGCGATCTGCGACGGCGAAGTCATCGCGGAAAAGATCATGGCAGTCAACGGCGGAGACTGGCGCGTGGTTGAAATGGAACTGACCATCGACCAGCCAGGCGAACACACCCTGACGGTCGGCACACTGACGAAGACCATTACCATTGTGGAATAATCGGCAAGCAAAAGGAGACTTCCTCGGAAAGGGGAAGTCTCCTCTCTGTATAGGCAAAACCGCCGTCACGTCTCTTGGTTTTCCTGCATCCCGCAGGGCATCACCATCGTAATCACCGCGCCGCTGTCATTGTGAATGCTGATGTGCATCTGCCCGTTGCTGTAAAAGTGCAGGCGCAGGCAGGTGTTCAGCAGCCCAATGTGTCCGCCGGATTCCTCCATCGAGAGCGTGCCGTTCTCAATGCGTCGGATGCCCTCTTGCAGCTTTTGCAGCCTGTCCTCGGAGAAACCCGTGCCGTTGTCGCGGATGCACAGGATGAGCTTCTCGTCCTCGATGCGCCCCGTGACGGTCAGCTTCCGCAGCTCGTTGTAGCCGTTGTAGCCGTGCGTCAGCGCGTTTTCCACCATCGGCTGGAGCGTCAGTTTCGGCACAGTGATGCTGCCCAGATTCTCCGGCACGTCGATGGCAAATTCAAGATTGTTTTCGTACCGCGCCTTGGCGAGCATCAAGTAGTTGTGTACATTCTCGATTTCCTCCGCCATCGTCGCCGTGCGGGACGACATGTCCGTGGAATAGCGCAGCATCTGCGCAAACTGGTCGCAGATTTCGATGACGTCGTAGTTGCTGCTTTCCATGGATTTCGCGGAGATGATGTTGAGCGTATTGTAGATAAAGTGTGGATTGATCTGCGCTTGCAGGGCATTCAGCTGGGCTTGCAGCGTTCCTTCGCGCAGCGTCATTTCGTTCGTGGTGCTTTCGTGCAGGCGCGTCATCAGGTGGTTGAACACCTGTTCCAGCTCGTGCGTTTCACGGTCGCGGGGCGAAGTGACGTTGGAAAGCAGCTGATTGAGCTGAATCGTTTCTGGATGCACCATGCTGGTGTCGGGAATCTGCCGCAGCTTGCGCGTCAATTTGCGGATGGAGCGGGTCAGCCCCATCGACACGAGCATAATCAGCGCGCCTGCCATCGCCAGAATCAGCAGCGCGCGGCGGAAAAGATTGATTCGCTGCTGTGCATCCGCATTGGTGATGATATTCCCGTCCTGACTGATGTAGAGATGCAGCGAGAGCGGCGCAATGTGCGTATGCAGCACGGATCGGCTTTCGCCATTGCTCAGTGTAATGGTTGTAAACGCATTTTCCGGCACATCGTCTGACCAAGGCAGAAACGTTCCCATACTGGAAAAGAGCCGCTGCCCGTTGTCGAACACGGCTTCGACGCAAACCTGCCTGTTGTCCACAAACGTCATCAAATCGGTCAGCGTCTCGGCGTCATCGCTGATTTGCAGATAGCCGATGATGCGCCCATGATGCCGCACCGCCTGCACAATGCCGTAGATAGAACGTTCCTGATTGGCAGGGGAGAAATAATCCGGGTGTGGAGAGAGGAGGACGAAGCCCGATGTATTGTCCGCGTCATCCAGCCACGGAAGCGTTTGGATGTATCGCTTGAAGGAAGCGCTTTCCGTGTCCACGCGCTGGTCTTTGTCGATGTAGTTCGAGAGGAATACGCCGTCGCGGGTGTAGAAGGACACGCGGGCGAACTTGTCCACCAGCGGCGACTGCAAAAGCTGCTGCAAGGCGGCGCGGCGGGCGGCAGTGCCAACCTTCTGGTCGGTGCTGTCGTCGCGCACCATCTGGTTCAGCGCCGCCATGAAGCTGGTGTTCTCCGTCAGTTCCTGCATGGTGATGCTCATCATCGAAACATCCTGCTCCAAACTGCGCTGGATGCTGGAACTCATGCTGAAAAAGCGCGCCTTCGTGAAGGCATTCGCCCCATTGACCGTCAGCTCGGAGGCATACATGGACATGGAAAACAGGGCAGCGAGCATCATGATGGAGAAAATCAGCGTCATTTTCCAGCTTAGTTTCATGGAACATTCTCCTTCGTTGTAGGCAGCAAAAATACGAGCGCACCCATTAAGGCGTGCGCCCGCTGATTACCCTTTCCCGGTGAACTGCGACGGCGGCTTGCCGGTATATTGGTGGAATACCTTGGTGAAGTACCGCGAATCCTCGTACCCTACGCAGACAGCGACATCGCGCAGCAGCAGATTCGGCTTTTCCTGCAAGAGCTTGATGGCGGCTTCCATGCGGCAGCGTGTCAGGAAGGCGTTAAACGTCGTGTCGCTGTACTTGCGGAAGAGGCGGCTCAAATACGTCTGTGAAATGCCGACCTCCTCGCATACGCTCTGCATACTCAGCGGCTTGGCGTAGTTCTCCCGGATGTACTGCACCGCGTAGTCGTGCAGCTCCTGCGTGGAGAGCTTGCGATCGCGGACGTTGCCGTTCTCAAACAGCAGGGCGTAGGTGCTGTACATCAGGTCGCCGTAGGACGATGCACAGCGGATGAGGTCGCTGAACTCATTCAGCGTTTCTTCCAGCCGATTGTTCAGCGGCGCATAGGCGGCAACGGCTTCGCAGATAATCTGCCTTGTCATGTGCCATGCCTGCACCTGCGGCATCTGTTCCCGCTCCCACGCTACTGCCAGCGCGCTCAAATACTCCTTAATCATGTGGAATTTGCTCATGCTGATGAAATAATTCAGCTGTTTCAAGTCGGCGGCAGGCAGACGCATCGGCTCATACTTGGCACTTTCCCCGGCGAAGCGGATGATTTGGTGCTTGCCGATGACAGTATTGCGGTAGAGCAGTTCCAGCGACAAATCAACGAAGCCGGGCAGCGCCTCGATTCCGCGCGAAAGGGTGGAATAGACGGCTGTCCAAGTGGGCATATGACCGGGTTTGGTCATGTAGACGCACAGATTGCTGAGGAAGTCCTCGACCGTCCCGTCGGCTGCGACCAGAATCCGCTCGTCCTCGTCCCGCCCGCGCAGTACCTGAAAGTGCGCATCCTGCGGATACACCATCGACGACGCGCCCAGCGTTTTCGGCAGCCGCATATCGAGATTGCCCCAGCGAACCAGCGCGAAGTGGAACGCCTTGTTCCGATACAGCTGCGCGGCGCTCTCCTGCGAATACGGCTGCTTGCAGGCGATGGCGGGCAGCAGCGTCGCGTTCAGGTCGGACTGGTTCGCGTCCAATTTTTTCTCCAAGTTCTCCAAGATGGCGGTCATTTTGCTGATGCTGACGGGTTTGAGCAGATAATCATCCACCCCGGCTTGAATCGCGCCCTGCGCATACTCAAATTTCCCGTAGCCGCTGATGATGACGATGCGGATATTCGGCTGCATGGCGCGCGCCGCCTGCGCCAGCTCAATGCCGTTCATGCCCCGCATCCCGATGTCGGTGATGAGCAGGTCGAACATCTGCTGCTCCAGAAGCTGAAATCCCTGCTCCCCGCTGGTAGCGACGCCGGCAACCTGAAAATTCGTTGCGAACCGCTCGATAATGCTCTGCACAAAGCGAAGCGCCGGCATTTCGTCATCGACAATCAGCACGCGATACATGGGTTCACCCCCTGAACAATCTCTTATCATCAGTATAACACAACTTCCGCAAAAATCCAGCACAGTACAGGATTTTACAACTGTTTGTGCTGGATATTTGCAAGGAGGCAGCCGAGAAGCGGATTTTGGACGAGACAGTGCAGTATCGTCCTGATGCGGCGGAGGGGATGGGTGATACAATACAATTGGGAAGGTGTCCAAAAATGCAGAAATGTATGAAAATGTAATTTCAGTGGACATTCAGGACATGTTCACACGGAAAACACACAGAAAGTGTATCGTAGAACATGGACGCGGTCAGACAGCCGCAGAACAAAATGATGTCATGAAAGGAGCAAAGCACATGGATTATCGTCACGAAATCAAGCACATCATTTCTCCCGGCGACGCAGCGGCGATTCGCGCGAACCTCAGCGCCGTGGCGAAGCTGGATGCGCACGCCGCTGCGCGAGGGTGCTACGACATCCGCAGTCTCTACTTTGACGACCCGCTGGATACCGCCCTGCACGAGAAGCTCGACGGCGTGAATGAGCGGCGCAAATTCCGCATCCGGTATTACAACGACGACCTTAGCTACATCATGCTGGAATGCAAGATGAAGCGCGACGGCGTGGGCTACAAATTGCAGGAGCGCCTGACGCAGGACGAAGTCACACGCATCCTGAGCGGTGACATTGCGTGGCTGGTGACAAGCAATCGCCCGCTGCTGACAATGCTGTATGTGGAAATGAAGGTGAACCGCCTGATGCCCAAAACTGTCGTGGCGTATCAGCGCGTTCCGTTTGTGTACGCACCCGGCAATGTCCGCGTGACCATTGACTGGAACATCCGCACGGGTTCGCCGAGGGATTTTCTGAACCCACGCGGTTTGACGCTGCCCATCGCGGAGGACGTGACGCTGCTGGAAGTTAAGTGGGACGAATATCTGCCCAATGTCATCCGGCGCGCGGCGGCGCTCAAAAGCCGAACGCCTGCCTCGTTCTCGAAGTACGCCGTCTGCCGGGTCTACCAATAATCATCAAAAAAATAGAAAGGACATACCAACATGAGCTTCAACGACATCTTCAAGTCCTCCTACCTCGAAAACATCACCGCCGTTTCTATTCCCGATATGGCAATTGCGCTGATTCTCTCGTTCTGTCTGGGGCTGTTCATCTACTTTGTCTACCGCAAAACGTATGCGGGCGTCATGTTCTCGCAGTCCTTCGGCGGTTCGCTGATTGCCATGACGATGATTACCACAATGGTGATTCTGGCTGTCACGTCCAACGTCGTGCTTTCGCTGGGCATGGTGGGTGCGCTGTCGATTGTCCGCTTCCGCACGGCGATTAAGGAGCCGATGGACATTGCGTTCTTGTTCTGGGCGATTGCGGGCGGTATCGTGCTGGCGGCAGGGATGATTCCACTGGCGGTCATCGGCAGCATCATCATCGGCGTGATTCTGCTTGTGTTCTGCAACCGCAAGGCAGCGCAGAAGCCGTTTATCGCGGTCGTTTCCTGCGTGGACGGCGAGATGGAGAGCAAAGTGGCGGAGTACCTGAAGGCGAACACGGGCAAGCACAGCGTCAAGAGCAAGAGCGCGCAGAAGGGTGCAATTGAGCTGACATATGAGGTGACGCTCAAGAACGACGACACGAACTTCATCACCGCGCTGTCCGAGATTCCGGGCGTTCAGAGCGCCGTGCTGGTGAGCTACAACGGCGACTATATGGGGTGATACCCATGCTGAAAACAAAGAGCCTGAACCGCGTGACCATGTCGGTGACAGTGCTGATGCTGGTGGCAACGCTGCTTTTGTGGGGGCGCGTGGAAGCCGTGCAGGGCAACGGAAGCCATACGATGGGCTATGAAGACCTGCTGTTTGACCAGAGCTATGTGCATACCATCGATATCACGATGGACAATTGGGATGAGCTGATTGATACGGCGACGACCGAAACCTACATGGAATGCAGCATCACCATCGACGGCGAGAAGTACGGAAGCGTCGCCATCCGCGCCAAAGGCAATACTTCCCTGTCTACCGTGGCGACGCTGGGTTCGACGCGCTATTCCTTCAAGGTGGAGTTCGACCACTATGTGAAGGGCATGACGTACCATAGCCTTGACAAGTTGAGCCTGAACAATCTGATTCAGGACGCTACGATGATGAAGGATTATCTGGCGTATACACTGATGAACCGCATGGGCGTGCCAACGCCGCTGTGCAGCTTTGTGCAGTTGAGCGTCAACGGCGAGCCGTGGGGCTTGTATCTGGCGGTGGAGGGCGTCGAAGAAGGGTTCCTCGAACGCAACGGCATGTCCAAGGGCGAACTGTACAAACCGGACAGCCTGTCTTTCGGCGGCGGACGCGGCAACAGCAAAGAATTTGATTTTTCCCAGTTCAGCACGAACAATGATGCGGCGGATGATTCCGACGCTTCGGACAATGCATCAACCATGCCGGACAGCAGCAGCCAGCCCAGCGCACCCGATTCATCAGCGGATGAATTCGCGCCATCCTCCGGCGCCCCCGCGAATTTCCCCTCCGGCGGCGATTTCGCACCGTCCAGCGGCGACCGCGCGCAGAATCCGCCAAGTATGCCGAATTTCTCGTTCGGTGACGCGACCAGTGATTCGACTGACGCGGATACGGACGGCACAACCACGCGCCGCACGTTTTCCATGCCAGGCGGCGGTTTCAGCTTCGGCATGGGCAGCAATGACGTGAAGCTGATTTATTCCGACGACGACCCGGACAGTTACAGCAACATTTTCGACAACGCCAAGACGAAAATCAGCAAGAAGGACAAGGCGCGCCTGATTGAATCTCTCCGCAAGCTGAATGCGCAGGAGGACATTGAAAGCGTCGTGGATACGAACGAAGTCATTCGCTATCTGGTCGTGCACAATTTTCTCTGCAACGATGACAGCTACACGGGCATGATGGTGCATAACTACTACCTCTACGAGGAAGATGGTCAGCTATGTATCATCCCGTGGGACTACAACCTTTCCTTCGGCGGATTCTCTGCCGCGCAGGATGCAACCTCCACCGTCAATTCGCCGATTGATTCGCCCGTCAGCGGCGGCACGGTGGATTCGCGCCCGCTGATCGCATGGATTTTCGCTGATGACGACGCCCTTTCGGCGTACCATGAGGCATACAGCCAGTTTATCGCGGAAAACTTCGACAGCGGCTGGCTCGCGCAGGAAATCACCCGTGTGCAGGAGATGATTACACCGTATCTGGAACAGGATTCCTCGAAATTCTACACGATGGAAGAATTCGAGAAGGCAGTCGAAACCCTGCAAACCTTCTGCGACAAGCGCGCACAGAGCATCCGTGGACAGTTGGATGGCTCGATTCCGTCCACCTCGCAGGGGCAGCAGAACAGTGATGCGTTGGTGGATGCCAGCGACATTACGACATCGGACATGGGCAGCATGAACAGCGGCAAGGACGGCGGCATGAACTTCGGCGGCGCAGGCGAATTTACGATGCCGACTGGGTTCACTATGCCGGGCAGCGCGCAGGGGACAGCGCCGAGCGGGTTCACCCCGCCGGACGACGCTTCCTTTGGCGGCAGCCGCGGCAGTCCCGCACAGCCGCAGACCAGCACCGCTCCGGAAGCGGCAAAAAGCGCAGCGCCCGATACGACCACAAGCACACCCGACACAAGCCGAACACCGCCGGAGGGCTTCACACGCCCGGACAGCATCAACGGGCAGGAAACACAGTGGCTGCAATTGGGCATATACGGCGCTATTCTGCTGATGGGAATCCTGATTGTACGGAAGATGTCGGCACATAACGAGTAACAATCGAGTAGGAGGGGGTGATTAACCCCCGTCCTCTCACCGCACCGTGCGAGATTATCCCATACTTTGTGTAAACCTCGAAAGTAGTGTATAATAGAAGCACGAGAATGGAGGTTTTCATATGGCAAGAAGGAAACGCAGCCCGGAAGAAAATGCCCGCAGAGAAAAGATTCGTGAGCTGCTGCAGCTGGCGAACATCGGCAGCATGGACGACATCCAGAGGCTGTTCAAGGAGACGATTGCCGAATTCATGGAAAACGGCCTCGATGCGGAGCTGGACGACGAACTGGGCTACAGCAGGTACGACTACAAAAGCAAGAACACAGACAACAGCCGGAACGGACACAGCAGCAAGACCCTGCGCACCAGCTTCGGCGATGTGGAGGTATCTGTCCCGCGGGACAGACAGGGGGAGTTTGAGCCGCAGCTCCTGAAGAAGAATCAGACCAGCATCAGTCAGGACATTGAGGAGAAGATCCTGTCCATGTACGCCAAAGGCATGACCACGTCGGATATTGAAACCCATATTCGGGATATCTACGGCGTAGAGGTGTCCGACACGACCGTAAGCCGTATCACGGACAAGATTCTCCCCATCGCAAAAGAATGGCAGCAGCGACCGCTGGAAAGCATCTACGCGGTAGTTTTCATGGATGCCATCCACTACCATGTCCGCAACGAAGGTCAAATCGTGAAGAAGGCGGTGTATATCGCCATTGGCATTGATCTGGATGGTAGGAAAGACGTTTTGGGCATGTGGGTCGGTGAAAATGAAAGCGCCAAATATTGGGCAACGGTGCTAAACAGCCTGAAAAACCGGGGAATTGAGGACATTTTCATCGCCTGCACGGACAATTTAACCGGCTTTTCCGCTGCCATTGAAGCTGTTTTTCCCAAGACGGAAATTCAGAACTGCATCATCCATCAGCTCCGCAATTCCAGCAAATATGTGTCCTACA
>OOBY01000406.1_pt1 | contig 35572 bp, 31 predicted proteins | sample 1671751 | NCBI WGS metagenome assembly OOBY01 (sample SAMN06348189, study PRJEB24527) | human gut metagenome | biome: human gut; feature: ankylosing spondylitis patient; material: feces | host: Homo sapiens | place: China | collected 2015-10
AATTAAGTTAAGAGAATTTTTATTGGAACCTGATTTCTTTATATGTTTAGCATATAATCTTAAGAATAAGGCGATTGACATAAGCGATTCTCTACAAAAAAAATTAAGCATAAAAGAAATGCTTATCCTTTCTTTAAATGAGCATATCAAAACACTCAATGAAGAAGAGCTAAGCGCCTACATTTCCTGCAAAACCAATGAGTTCTATAAGGAACGGGTAGAGAAAATTATTCAGAACAATAATAACATCTACACCGATAAATCATATTTATCCTCAACATCTATAAAAGGTTTGTACTACAATGAGGAACTAATTAAATTCTTCACCTCTTATATGCGTTACGATATCTCAATGGAATCCCTTTTAATATACAGAGATGATTTTCATTCAACGGTTAAATCTCTTATCTTGAACTCATCTTCTCTTCATAATAAAAAAGACTGGTATGAATATAGCGTTGATATAAGTTACAATAGAATTATAAGAGAAATTTCACCACTTATAGATGAATTAATCTCATTTAGGAATGCAATTCATTATACTAAATCACCATCAGAAGTTTTAAAAATGAAAAAAGAAGAGCTGCACATTTATATCACGAGTCTTTCTGATCAACTGTGACGGCCTTGACATTTTTCTGGTCTGTTCCCCATTGACTACTCTCGTGAGGTCAGGTGACACCACCGTGCATTACACACAAACACTTGTGAATGTGTGTTCCTAACTCAAAGCAGACCTTCAGCCTAGCCATCTTATCCGCTTCATGCCGGAGGCGGATAAAGCTGAAATCATCGTATACTATTCGACGCCGGCCAGTTGGTGATGGGGGGTGAGTTGTCAAAAATCGTAGCCCTCTACCAGCCCCATCTGAGATTCATGATTGTACACACACGAAGCTACGGCTGCTTCTTTCTGGCACAGAAGAAACATTTTCATCTCGTTGCTTACAATAAATCGAAATATGAATTAGCGTTAAAGCGTCATCTCAATTTGCGGTATTATATGCTCTTTCCAGCAATGAAGAAGGGGTAAGCAAATGAGTCTATAAATGAACCAACAAGCATAGATACAATCTGGCTGATAACAATCTCCAGCCGACAATTTACCATGTGCAACCTTGTGCCTTAGTGAAGGACCAGCTTTATAATGGAAGAGCATATCGATCTCATGTATTATATCCTCCCCTAGTATATCTACTAAATCAACACGTTTATTTTCCAAGAGGCCTGACAACGATCGGTCCTCCTGAAGGCCGCCCGCAGAAAATTTGAATGAATCTCTTCCGCTACAAAAAAGAATATGGCGTAATGTATTTTCCAATTGAGGGATTAATATATATGCGGCTGATGCAAAATCACCTTGCCACAACCGGGCGAATCCTAAACTGAAAAGATGTTCATGGCCAAGAGGTACAAAACTACTTGAACTTACTATAGCATCGAAATGCCTCAATTCAACGGCGTATTGTAGCATCGTAGTTTGCCGGGCTGGCTTAATTCTTGATTCAGCAATAAAATATCTTAATCTACTCATATATGTAATGGAGTTCGATTTTAACCATTCATTGCTGGAATCTTGTTCTGAAAGGTGGATGGAAGTTTTAGCTATAGGTTTTCCTTCATGATCAAGATATATTGAAGTGGGGAAAAAAGTTGATAGCCCAGTGTTATCGTTGTTTGAGATTTGTTCTTTTAAACTTTCAATAGTTGGTGATTTAGATAAAATTGCAAAGAAATAAAATATTTCTGGCAGGCCTATGTTAGTAAACTGATTAACTGTTTCATCACATTCTTCTGATAAGTCGCAAGGTATCTCATACGGAAACATCTCAGATATACTGGCAAGTTGTAAATCTCTCAATCTAACTCGAAGGTTATCAATTTTATCTTGAAATCCTCCTGCTATTTGAAGTTCTGTGATAGCCTGTCGCACCCAACTAGCTTGTGCAGCATAGCTTGAAACTTGTTCACACATTCTTAAAGTTTCATTGGAAAACTCTTCTAAACAGCGGCGGCGACCTTCTGTATCTTTAATTTTCTGATAGCATTGTGCAGCAAGTGACCATACTTTTTTTCTTGCTTCTGGATAATCTTTTATGCCTCCCTTTCTGACAAGGTTTTCTGAATCTTCAGCAACTTCTTGCCATGTTTTTATTTTATAGCTTAAAGCTAGCCCCCCAATTCTAGAATATGCTACATATATGCAATTCTCACGTGTAAAATAATAAAGTTGCTCAAAGGATTCTGTGAGATGAGCAGGAATACGTTCCCGTTTGCCCATCATCCCATTTATATAAAGAGCTCTTTGTAATAAATTTATTAATTCAAAAAGGCATGTGTAATCGTCTGGAGTAAGTTGCCTGCTTATACGTTTTAGAACAATGTTTGAATATGCCTTAACAGCTTCGATTCCACAGTTGTATTTCTTACGATCATTCGTCCATACAATATCTGCAACCCTCCCCTTTAATGCTAAATTTTTTATGTGGTCCACAATATCTGAAAGAAGTGAATTGTAATCATTCTTTATATTTTGAGGTGTAAACATTTGATGCTCGGCATCTTGCCATCTTGGATGCCAAGTATCGGCAGGATCATCAGATGACATTCGCATTGAACACAGCGTAGCTAATAATCTATAGGCTTTATATGCTGAATGATTATCACTTTCAAGGGCTGAGGATGCTAATTTATTTAGCTGAAGCCACATATCAACATCACAGAGACCTTCATAATCCTCTAATAGCGATGTAAGTGAGATGCTGTGTAAATCATCAATAGTGGCTTTATCATCGAACGGGTTTTCACTTTTTCTTCCAAGGTTCGGCGAGTCTGTCACAGATTCTTCCCTTCATTCAAAATGTTGCTATGGGCGCTTTAAATTTTCATTCGATGCTTAGCTTATTGCATCTGATGGCTAATTTACAATATCGCTCTAGAACTACCCTTTATAAAACCGTTTATTTCTTGCTCAAAAGGAAGTTAAGAAAAAATTGGGGGGGGTGTATCTCAAACCATACAAGATAATGTATCTATAAATCAGTTACTTTACCGTCCTGTAATATTCCTGTAATAGCCACTCACAAAGCACTACTTCATCGTTATGCCCTTCCCTTTGCGTTCATACGCTCATATTTAGCTTTAAGAAGCTCAGCTGGTGTTGGCCCTCTCGATGCCACTGGAGCTGCCAACGCTCGACGTACAGGCGGAATCGGCTTCCCGGCCAGCACCCGCTTTTCCCACATATCCACAATGTCGCTGGCTTCACGCTCGAGATCTTTATGGCTCAACTGACCATCAGTTCCGCGGCGCCGCAACTCGAGACATATGTGGTAAAAAACCGGCTTAGGCCACGGATACTGTTCACTGCTCGGGTAACGGAACACTAGCTTACGCCATTTCCAGTATTCTACCATCACGTCAGCAGTAGTGATCCCCAGCACGCAGTGCCCTTCCCTGCACCACTTGATGAACTGGCCAGGTGACGGCAGGAATGGACGCTCCTGTCGCCGAACCACTCGCATGCCGGCCTCAACCTGCTCCATGCTGGTTATCCCATTTTCTTTGAAGGCTAGCACCCACTGGCGGCGGATCTCGTTCACGTCTTCCTGACTACGATTGACCAGGCTTGCCGGGAACGCGGCCGCCAGCTGTACGAACAGCCCGTTTATAATCTGCGCCACCTGCTGCGTTTGTTCTCGCTCGGTGTACTGCTCAGGCAGGTTGTGCGCTACGCGGCGCGCCTGTTCCCGGTCAAAATTACGAATGTTCTCGGCAAGGTTTTTCATTCCAGCACCCCGTCAATCCAGTCGGTGTTATGCAGGTCGATGCCGCCCCGGGAAGGTTTTGCCGTTCCGGTTGCGCGCAGCCGTTTGGTGGAAAGCTGATCCCACTGCTTGCGCAGACTTGAAGGGCTCAGGATGTTGTCTTTCCAGAACTCGTCCCGATTGGCCCACTGGAACAGATCACAGATTTCATAGTGAGTACGCTTGTCCTGGACACGCATCAGCCTGATGGTGTTTGCCCATTCAGCCCAGTTTGGTTCGGATAGCGAAGCGTTGACGGTGAGCAGCCTGTCGTAAATCCAGCGAGCGGCCTTGAGGTCGTCAGCGGATCCCCATGATTTACCTGCCGGGGTGTATATCCCGGCGGCAGCTTCTGGATGGCGTGAGAGAAACTTTTGAGTCTTCTGGTTTCGGGATTCGTCAGAATTCCGAGACGAGGATATTTTAATATTGTTCTTGTTATAGTCTTGGGTGTCTACCGTTTCCGGGAAGGTTTTTCCCGTTTTCGGTAACACTTTTCCCGATTTCGGGAAGACTTTTCCCGTTTTCGGTTTGTCTAAAATCCAGGCAGAAAGGTCAGTATTTATACCGACCGTTTTCATCACGCCCTGCTTCTGACTGAAGATGATTTTGCGTTCTGCAAGTGATTTGAGCGCATCAGAAACGTGGGAATCACTCAGCCCTGTAAGCTCGGCGATCACCGTGTTCGTAACGCGGTCCTGTTTCTTGTTCCAGCCGTAGGTAAGCCAGATCACCGCTTCAAAACATTGCCACTCCCGGCCTGACATTCTCAGACGAGGCTTGAGCTGTTGGATCTCGTTAGCGACCTTGGTATACCCGTTCGACAGGTCGGCCATACGACCTCCCGGTTGTTCGGTTCTGTGGGGGAAATTGATAATTTCAGCTGTGTTTGACATACTTAGCTCCGCAATTACACTCCGTTTTTGCATCTGAAAGTCGGTTCTGTTCGCGCAGACCGGCTTTCGCCTTTTCTAGAGTATTCACATTGCCCCCAACATGGTTGTCACCATCGCCAGCAGCGGCGCCGTAAGGTCTGGATCGACACGGAACATCTCAAAAATACCCTCGCCTAACTCCTTTAGCTTTTCCTTCTTCGGTGCATCGAGCATCAGAGCTTGCTTCGCCTCACTTACCTCTTTTTCTAATCTGGCCATGCGATACGCAAACGAGTCGTTCTTTACGACACGGTCGCGGTATCGAAGCGGTAATACGGACATGATCGCTGGCAACAACTGTTCGACGTTTTTTCGGTACAATGCGGAGTCTTCTTTGTTGTCCAGCCAGCGGAACAGCTTTACGTTCCAGACGTCGGCCTGGCCTGAGAAATCCACTCCATTAAGTTGAAGTTTTTCCGCTGCTCCTTGGATTTGAAGCGCAACAACTACGCGCCCTTCTGCCGCTGCCCAGGCTCGGACCGCTGAGCAAATATCACGATGATCTATATCCTGGGCTGTCGATTCGCTTTGATGACACCTGAATATCAGTGGGTTAGAAGAAGCTCTGCTACTCTGTTGAAATGAAACAGTTTGCATTGTTAAGGCTCCTGTTTAGGTAAACCGTCACTTGGGTTTGGGTAGAGATCTGGGCGTAGTTCGTGGGGAGTTACGCCAGTTACTCCATAAATTTGCAAAACTCGATCTGCCGGGACGACGCCCTTATATCGATTTCGCCAGTGACTAACAGTCATGGCGCTTACGGTTAGCAGTTGGGCTAAGCGCGTAGCAGTTCCTGCTTTGGTAATTGCTTTATCAATTGCTTTCATAAATAGCTCCTGTAACAACAACGCAATTAAACATATTGTTTATGTTTATGTCAACATTTTGAATATTGAGCTAATAAACATTTGGTTTAGAATTCGTCCATGAAAGAAAAAACTCATCAGATTAACCACCCACAAGTTCAGCGGCTTAACGAGGTTCTTGAGCTCAAGAAGTTGACCAAATCAGACATGGCCCGTATTTGTGGCGTCAGTGCTCAGTCGGTCAATAACTGGTTCGTTCGTGGGACAATTGGAAAAAGCTCAGCGATTAAGCTGGCAGATGCGCTTGGGGTGAGCCTTGAGTGGCTGCTTGGCCAAGATGTTGGCGAAAAAGATGGACTGAAGCCGGATGAACAACGCCTGTTGGAACTTTACCGTCAGCTTCCCGCAGAAGAGCAACAGAACATGCTTCGCATCTTTGCACTTCGCCTGAAAGAGCTGGACGAACTATATGATAAATATATGAAAGGCCGGATTCGTTCGCAGGATGACTGAGCACTTCTTTCATCAATGATTCGTAAAGACTCACTATAAGAAATGGCCCTAAAGTGGCCTTTTTTTATGCCCCTCGAATAACTAGCACATCTTTTGTACTAAGCGCCCATTTCCCGGACTGCCAGCCTGTACCATTTCATCGAATTTTTTTGCCTCCAAAGAACAAAATTTCACTCTCCATAAGCACCATTTAAACATTTTGTTTATTTAAAATTACTCATTATGTTGACTAAGACTTAAACTTTGTGTTTAATCTAACTCACCAAGACGCACCACGAACCACCAAGGCAGGACGCCCACGAAGTAGCCGCCGACGGCATACGAATAGTCGGATGAGGTGGAGAGATTAACGCGCATCAGGTGTAAACGTTCCGCTGGCCGGCGATAAGGCAAACGAGGGTGAGAATGATTGATTTCGCACGCAAACCAGGACGGCAGCAGGCCGTAAAGCTGAACTTCTTCGAGGTGATTCTTCGCCGCTTATGTTACCTGCTGGCGCAAAAGGGGAATCCAGATGTGTAACTCAACGAAATGCGGGTACTGCAGCAAGCCGGTTGAACCGGAGGAAGTAGTTAAAAGTACCCTTCTCTATCGCAACGGCTCACAGCTGGCGCGCAAAGAAAAAGAATACTGTTCTGAACGTTGTGCTTCGTACGACCAGATGGCCCACGAGGCATAACGTAAAAGCCGCGCAAGGCGGCCCGTACGTCCGGTGCTCCCGACCAAAGTTACACCGGAAAACTACTTAAAAAACCAAAGTTCACCCAATGGGCGCTATCTCTGGCCCGGGGATCTTACATCCAAAAAAGAGGATCTCACATGGAATTTTTCTTTGTAGTTAAGGCTACGCAGAAATCTGGCAAAGAAGACGCAGTGATTTGGTTCACCGCGAAATCTGAAGCCCGTGCAAACCTGCAGCTCGATGTTGAGCTGGAAGATGCCGGTATTGAAACCGGACGCGGTAAGGATTATGCCAAACCGGTTCGCACCGATTTCCCGGTGTATAACGACCTCCCGGAAGAAAGCACCGTGGATTACACCTGGTGCAAACGCTACGAACTGCAGGACAATGGACGCACCTGGCTGCCAAAGGCTGGTGCTGAGTCGACTGGTCCCGTGGACAACACTGCCGCACCGGAAACGACCGTTAAAGTCGAAACTATCGTCGAAAGTGTCCCGCTTGAAAACCGCACTCCAGCGGTTCGTTTTGCCGTCCACCTGACCTGCGACAAATACCAGTCACACATCACTAAAGAGCAGCAGCTGGCTGCCAGCGAAATGTCACTGGATGATGGCAACACCTATCTCCAGAACCTGCTGCTAGCGAGGTACGACATCCCTGAAGTTGCCGAACTGAGCCTGAACGCTGAGTGGAAACTGGTTCAGACGATTAAGCAGGTCTTCTCGCAAGATGAAGCGCACGAAGCTGAAGTTATCGGTGCATTCATGGCTGACTGGGCGAGAGCCGATGCCGGCGAACGCAATCAGTTAGTTGAAGAGTGGAGAAGTGGAAGGCTAACTCTTCTCAAATCAGAAAACACCAGCATCAAAGACGTTGCAACTGCCCAGGTTCCAGAACCCGAAAACGGTATTCAGATTGACGAGAATGATGACGAAACTACTCGTTATCCAGTCGTTCGTATGCCGTTCCGGAAGCAGCTACTCGCCCAGTTCACCGCCAACGAACTGCGCCACCACTTAACCCGCGAAGAATACGAAGGTATCAGTGCGCTGGAAATGGACACTGACAACAGCTATGTTCAGAACCTGCTCCTGGCGGCAGAAAACTGCGAAGAAGTGAAGGGTTACGATACCAAAGACCTTTGGCGCTATACCGACGCCATTCGCAAGGTGTTCAGCCAGAAGAAGCGCCACGAACTCTCTTTGGTTCTCCGTTTCACCCGAATCTGGGCGGCGACTAATTATATTGACCGCGGCATTCTCGTTCGCGAGTGGGCAGCCGGTAATCGCATCAGTAATGTTCAGCGCACCGATTCTGGTACTAATGCCGACGGTGGCTATGTAACGGATCGCGGCGAAGGCGCGCATCACACTCTGGACACCCTCGATCTCGAGATCGCATGCGCCCTACTGCCTATGGACTTCCACCACTTCGAAATTCCTTCGAGCGTGTTACGACGTGCCAAAGAAATCGTGGCTAAGAAAGAAGAACCATGGAAATCATGGAGCGCCATCCTGCGTAATCAGCCCGGCGTACTGGCGGTGAACCGTGCGGCAATCTTCAATCTGATCCGCATAGCGCCGGAAAACATCCACCACACGCCAGCGGCTCATCTTGAGTTCGTTAATAAAATCATGACGGCTGAATTTAACTCTGCGGTGGAATTACTGCCGTTGCCTACTCCTGTAGTTGAGACTGAAGCCCCAGCTGAACAACCGCAGGTTGAAAATCTCGGCTGCGGCGTGTTCTCCATCGATGGTCTGATGGTTGGAAATACCGCCCCGGTCATCGATATCCCCTCAAATGAAGTCGAAAAAATGGAAAACACAGCGGAGACCACCAGCGATGTGCAGATGGAAACGGCTAAGCCAGAGAAAGACGAAGATGTTGGTTCGGTACCACCGGGCGAAAGCACTGATGCAGCTAATACGCAGACAGATTCTATAGCGCCGAAAGAGCAGCAGTCAGAGCCAATTATCGAATACCCGGCTTACTTCGAGCCTGGCCGCTACGAAGGTCTGCCGAATGACGTTTATCACGCAGCAAACGGTATTAGCTCAACCCAGGTGAAAGATGCCCGTGTCAGCCTGATGTACTTCAACGCACGACATGTGGCTAAAACCATCCCGCGCACAGCATCCAAAGTGCTGGACATGGGAAATCTGGTGCACGCCCTTGCACTGCAGCCGGAAAACCTCGATGTAGAGTTCAGCGTAGAACCGGAGATCCCTGAAGGTGCGTTTACGACCACCGCAACTCTGCGTGAGTTTATCGACGCGTACAACGCCAGCCTGCCGGCACTACTAAGCGCTGACGAGATTAAAGCGTTGCTTGAAGAATATAACGCATCCCTTCCTGCTCCAGTGCCGCTTGGTGCCAGTCTGGAAGAAACGGCTCAAAGCTATATGGCTCTCCCAGCTGAGTACCAGCGTATTGAAGAAGGCCAGAAGCAGACAGCAACAGCAATGAAGGCATGCATTAAAGAGTACAACGCCACCCTGCCCGTGCCGGTTAAAACCAGCGGCAGCCGTGATGCATTACTTGAGCAATTAGCAATCATCAATCCAGACCAGGTAGCGCAAGAAGCGCAGAAACCGACACCGCTGAAAGTGTCCGGTACCAAAGCAGACATGATCCAGGCAGTTAAATCAGTTAAGCCCGATGCCATCTTCGCCGACGAACTGCTGGATGCCTGGCGCAACAACCCTGGCGAAAAGATATTGGTTACCCGCCAGCAGTTGGCCACAGCGCGGGCAATTCAGTCTGCACTCATGGGGCACCCGACCGCCGGCATGCTGCTGACACATCCAAGCCGCGCCGTTGAAGTGAGCTACTTCGGTTTTGACGACGAAACCGGATTAGAAGTGCGTGTACGCCCCGATCTCGAGATTGAACTGGACGGCGTGCGCATCGGTGCTGACCTGAAAACCATCAGCATGTGGAATGTGAAGCAGGAAAGCCTGCGCGCCAGGCTGCACCGGGAAATCATAGACCGTGACTATCACCTCAGCGCGGCTATGTATTGCGAGACCGCGGCGCTGGACCAGTTCTTCTGGATTTTCGTCAACAAAGACGAGAACTACCACTGGATCGCCATCATCGAGGCGTCCACTGAACTGCTGGAACTGGGCATGCTCGAGTACCGCAAAATGATGCGCGCCATCGCAACCGGCTTCGACTCCGGGGAATGGCCAGCTCCGATCATCGATGATTACACCGACGAACTGAACGACTTTGACCTGCGCCGCCTCGAAGCGCTGCGCGCTCAGGCTTGAGGGGGATTTATGCATAACACTAACGTTACCGTTGCTGACCAGAACACCGTTATTAACTCCAACGTGGCTTTGTTTGATTCCCAGTATCTGAACGCCATCAGCACGTTCGCGCAAATTATGGCGCAGGGCACCGCCACCGTTCCTAAACACCTGCAGGGCAACCAGGCCGACTGCATGGCAGTTGCGATGCAAGCGGCACAGTGGCAGATGAATCCCTTTGCCGTGGCGCAGAAGACGCACCTGATTAACGGTGTGCTCGGGTATGAAGCGCAGCTGGTTAATGCCGTCATTTCACGCAGCGGCGTGCAGGCAAGCCGCTTTGAATATGAATGGTACGGGCCATGGGAAAAGGTCGTTGGAAAATTCCATATCCGCAAAGGCGACAAAGGCGAGTACCGCGTCCCGGGCTGGACCCTGGCTGACGAAGCCGGGATCGGCATCATTATCCGCGCAACCCTGAAAGGCGAAGATCAGCCGAGGGAACTTGATTTACTGCTGGCTCAGGCCCGCACCAGAAACTCTACCCTGTGGGCAGACGATCCTCGCCAGCAGCTGGCGTACCTGGCCGTCAAACGCTGGGCGAGACTGTTCTGCCCGGATGTGATTCTGGGCGTCTACACCCCGGATGAACTGGATGATCGCCGTGAAGAACGAGAGGTAAACCCAGCACCGGCGCAGCACGTTAGCCTTGCAGACATTTCAGGTGACAACGTCACTACGACTCAAACGGCTCAGGAATCAGCTCAAAACATCGATGCACTTGCTGATGATTTCCGTGATCGCATCGAGGCTGCTCAGGATGTGGATAGCGCTAAAGCTCTGCGCGCAGATATTGAAACCGTGAAAGCAACGCTGGGTTCTGCCCTGTTCACTGAGCTGAAAAATAAGGCTGTGAAGCGTTATTACCTGGTTGATGCACGGAACAAAGTCGAAGCAGCCATCAATTCCTTGCCATCTTCAGATGAGCCCGATGCTGCTGCGCGGTTCGCAGAAGTTGAGCGCGTTCTTGCAGCGTCCAAACGCCATCTGGGTGACGAGCTGCATGGTCAGTTCAGCATCACCCTGGCGGATATGAAACCGGAATACGTGGACTAACGAGATTGGGAGGGTAAACCCTCCCTCAAGGAGAAGAAATGCGACTGATTAATCGAGGCAGTAAGCAATCCCCTTTGGCTCGCCAGGCATGTGAAATCGCACTCGCAGCCCACCAGCAAAGATATGGTGACTATGGGCGCAGCAAGATGAAAGAGACTTATACGGTGAGAGTGGAAGGCGTGAAGGTCTGGGTCGAAGTAGTGAACTGCAAGGCAAGCTACGTGGCCACAGCAATGACCGGCATGCGCCGACTGCGTTCCCTGCCCGGCCAGGCAAACTGAAACTGAAATATCAACGACTAAAGACCGGCATATCTATACTCATGCCGGTTACCTGAGGTGAACCATGTCGCAGGTAATTTTTAACGAAGAATGGGTTGTTGGCGCAAGACTCACAGAAAAAACAGGCCTGACCGAACGACAGATAGAGAAGTATCGCCAGGGCTGTTGGGTGGAAGGTGTCCATTTTAAACGGGTTTCTCCTTCCGGAGAAAAAACCTTGCGTGGCACAACCTGGTATAACTATCCGAGAATTAATCAGTTAATAAGGGATGCGTAAGATGACAGCTTTACCTACAGGTGTCGAAATCAGAAACAATAAGATTTGTATCTGGTTTATGTACCGGGGAAAGCGTTGCCGCGAAATTCTAAAAGGTTGGATTAACACCCCGGCGAACATCAAAAAAGCCGGGAATCTTCGGGCTGTGATCGTTAGCGAGATCAACCTTGGAGAGTTTGATTACCACCAGCGCTTTCCTTCATCTTCCAAAGCAAAGAAAACCGTAACCACTGTTTCAGTTCAAACCTTTTCAGAGCTGTGTGCACTGTGGACGAACATTAAAGAAACAGAAATTAGCGCGAATACGATGCGTAAGACGCGCTCACAACTTGGTACGTTAATGCACATCATTAACGAAGACACGCCGGTTTCAACTATACGCCACAGCGACATTCTGAAATACAGAAAGGAACTGTTGAACGGAGAGACACTTTACCTGGCAAATCCCAGAAGCAACAAACAGGGACGCACTGTGCGTACCGTGAATAACTATATATCGCTACTTTGCTCCCTTCTTCGGTTTGCACACAAATCAGGCTTTATCAGTGGTAAGCCCTTCGAAGGGATCAAGAAATTACACAAAGGGAAAGTAAAACCGGATCCTTTAACGAAGCAGGAGTTTAGTTTGCTAGCGGAATCCGAGCGTGGCCAAAGCCTCAATATGTGGACGTTCGCAGTTTATACAGGTGTCCGTCATGGAGAGCTCGCAGCCCTTGCCTGGGAAGATATTGACTGGGAAAAAGGTACGGCTCATATACAGCGCAATCTTAATGCCTTGGGCATGTTCGGCCCACCAAAAACCGAAGCAGGTAACCGGGTTATCACCCTTTTAGAGCCGGCACTTGAAGCCTTGAAAGCACAGCGCAAGCTGACGGCGCTGCAGCCTAAAACCCAAATTGTCTTTAATCATCGCGAGTATGGCGCAGTGGAACATCAAAGTCTGCGATTCGTTTTCATACCCCGGATGCGCAAGGGAGAACAGAAAGCCTACTACTCTTTATCGAGCATAGGTGCGAGATTCAACGCAGCTGTAAAACGTGCTGGTATTCGCCGCCGGAATCCGTACCATACGCGGCATACTTTTGCTTGCTGGCTGTTATCTGCCGGCGCTAACCCGTCTTTCATAGCCAGCCAGATGGGGCATGAAAACGCGCAAATGGTTTATGAAGTCTACGGTGCGTGGATTGAAGAAATGAATGGCGAACAGGTGCTGATGCTTAACGATAAGCTCGCACGCTGAAAAATTTTTGCCCCTATTATGCCCCTACTGGCTCCGAAGGTAGTAATAAATGCAAGAAAATCAATCAAATACAAAGAAAGAACAATACAACCTGAATAAGCTGCAAAAGCGTTTGCGCCGTAACGTGGGCGAAGCCATTGCGGACTTCAACATGATTGAAGAAGGCGACCGCATCATGGTTTGTCTGTCAGGGGGTAAAGACAGCTACACCATGCTGGAGATCTTGCGTAATCTTCAGCAAAGCGCACCGGTGAATTTTTCCCTGGTGGCGGTCAACCTCGATCAGAAACAGCCTGGGTTCCCTGAGCACATTCTGCCAGAGTATCTTGAAAATCTGGGTGTTGAGTACAAAATCGTCGAAGAAAACACCTACGGCATTGTTAAAGAGAAGATCCCGGAAGGGAAAACGACCTGCTCGCTGTGCTCTCGCTTACGCCGCGGGATCCTCTACCGTACCGCGACGGAGCTGGGCGCGACCAAAATTGCGCTCGGACATCACCGCGACGATATCCTGCAAACGCTGTTCCTGAACATGTTCTACGGCGGCAAGATGAAAGGCATGCCGCCTAAGCTGATGAGCGATGACGGCAAGCACATTGTGATCCGCCCCCTCGCCTACTGCCGTGAAAAAGACATTGAGCGTTTTTCTCAGGCTAAAGGTTTCCCGATCATTCCATGTAATCTCTGCGGCTCGCAGCCGAACCTGCAGCGTCAGGTGATTGGTGACATGCTGCGCGACTGGGACAAACGTTATCCGGGTCGGATCGAAACCATGTTCAGCGCGATGCAGAACGTCGTCCCTTCCCATCTCGCGGATGTAGAGTTATTCGACTTCAAAGGCATAAACCACGAATCAGAAGTGGTTAACGGTGGCGATCTGGCGTTTGACCGGGAAGAGATCCCAATGCAGCCTGCTGGCTGGCAGCCGGAAGAAGATGACAGTCAGTTAGAAGAACTGCGTTTGAATGTGCTGGAAGTGAAATAAAACGAAGCGTCTCAGAGAGATATCTGAGACGCTTTTTTCCGTTACTTCAGCAGACGAACGCGGCAGGCTTTGCCTTTAATTTTACCGTTTTGCAGCTGCTTCCAGGCTTTATGCGCCACCGATTGGCGAACTGCCACGTAAACGTGCGCCGGATGAACAGCAATCTTTCCGATATCCGCCCCGTCCAGACCGATATCTCCGGTCAGCGCCCCTAACACATCACCCGGACGCATCTTGGCTTTTTTGCCGCCGTCGATACACAGCGTCGCCATTTCAGCCTCCAGCGGGACAATGCTGATATTGCCCGGGGCATTCACCCAGTTCAGTTTAATCTGCAGCATTTCAGAAAGGATATTGGCGCGCTGCGCCTCTTCCGGCGCACAGAAGCTGATGGCGAGACCGCTGTTGCCCGCGCGCGCGGTACGACCAATACGATGGACGTGTACCTCGGGATCCCAGGCCAGTTCAAAGTTAACCACCAGCTCGAGCGATTTAATGTCCAGACCGCGGGCGGCAACGTCGGTCGCAATCAAAACGCGCGCACTTCCGTTAGCAAAACGCACCAGCGTCTGATCGCGGTCGCGCTGCTCCAAATCCCCATGCAGCGACAGTGCGCTTTGACCTGCGGCATTCAGGGCATCGCAGACCGACTGACAATCCTTTTTAGTGTTGCAAAACACCACGCAGGAAGCAGGCTGATGCTGGCTCAGCAGCTTTTGCAGCAGCGAGATTTTGCCGTGCTGCGACGTTTCAAAGAACTGCTGTTCGATGGCGGGCAGAGCATCAACGCTATCAATTTCAATGGTCAACGGATTCTTCTGCACACGACCACTGATTGCCGCGATAGCTTCAGGCCATGTCGCGGAGAACAACAGCGTCTGACGATCCTGCGGCGCAAAGCGGATCACTTCATCAATGGCATCGCTAAAGCCCATGTCGAGCATACGATCGGCTTCATCCATCACCAGCGTCTGCAGGGCATCAAGCGAAACCGTCCCTTTTTGCAGGTGATCGAGCAGGCGTCCCGGCGTGGCAACAATAATGTGTGGCGCATGCTGCAGAGAATCACGCTGTGCGCCAAAAGGTTGCCCGCCACAGAGGGTTAAAATTTTGGTGTTCGGCAGAAAACGTGCCAGACGGCGCAACTCTCCGGCGACCTGGTCCGCCAGCTCGCGGGTCGGACACAGAATCAGCGACTGCGTCTGGAATAACGCCGCATCAATATGCTGCAACAGCCCGAGACCAAATGCAGCCGTTTTCCCACTGCCGGTTTTTGCCTGCACGCGTACGTCACGGCCTTCCAGGATGGCCGGCAGCGCAGCCGCCTGTACAGGGGTCATAGTGAGGTATCCCAACTCGTTAAGGTTATCGAGTTGGGCAGCAGGCAGAACGTTCAGGGTAGAAAAAGCGGTCACAGTATTCTCTCGTGGTCATCTTCGCAGTCAGATGGCGCGTATCCTCGCAGATATCAGGGTTGGATGCGACATTTTAATCGGTTCTTCATCAGGCGGCGGGTCCGGCATAGGCTGAGGACGCGGGATGGGATCGGGCATCGGCGTTGGGTCGGTAGGTACCGGATCGGACTGTCGTGTATTCATGAATTGCAGCGCGAGTAGCATGCTCATCTCTTCCTCCAGTTTTTTGTTGACCCTTTTAGGGTAGTCGCTGGGGAACGGCAGGCAAAAAAAAAGCCGACTATTAAGTCGGCGTCGTACGAATCAATTGTGCTATGCAGTAATTCAAAAAAAGGAAGTAAGACAATATGGAGCGCAACGCCCATCGCTTGACGTTGCATTCACCTGCGGGAGTAATATTGCACCTTGCGGGGTCGATGTTTATTGACTTCGCTCAATTAAAATGTCGTTTTGAAGCAATCTACTGACCGAAAAAGTGTAAATTTACAACCATTTACTGCGATGCAACCACCATGCAACACCGCCAATCAAAACCACTAACATGACGCAAAAGGCCGTAAAGCCATAGTGATATTCTCCGCCGGGTATTCCGCCAAGATTGACGCCAAACAGCCCCGTCAGAAAAGTGCTGGGTAAAAAGACCATCGCCATGAGCGACATCGTATAAGTTCGTCTCGAGAGCGATTCCTGCATCACCTGCGCAATTTCGTCCGCCATTACCGCCGTTCGGGCAATACAGGAGTCGATCTCGTCCAGCCCTCGTCCGAGCCTGTCAGCAATGTCCTGCATTCTTCGACGCTGATCATCGTTCATCCAGCTCAGCCGCTCGCTGGCCAGTCGCGCGTACACATCGCGCTGTGGCGTCATGTAGCGACGCATGACGATCAGCTGTTTGCGCAAAAGCGCCAGAAAACCGCGTGGGGGGATCTGCTGATCGAGCAGATTGTCCTCCAGATCGATAATCTTATCGTGCAGCTCTTCGATAAACTCGCTGGCATGATCGGTCAGGGCATCGCAGACGTCCACCAGCCAGCTGCCGCAATCCGTCGGGCCCGTGCCCTCTTTCAGATCGTTAACCACGTCATCCAGCGCCAGCACCTTACGCTGCCGGGTGGAGACAATCATCCGCTCATCCATATAGAGGCGCATGGCAACCAGTTGGTCGGGACGTTCATCCGTGCTGCCATTAATGCAGCGCAGCGTAATTAACGTCCCCTCGCCCATTCTGCTGACGCGTGGCCTGAGGCTCTCTCCTGCGAGCGCATCACGCACGTTATTGGGTAAGAGCGGCGTCGATGCCAGCCACTGGGCACTGTCTGGATGGGTGTAGTTCAAATGCAGCCAGCAGGGATGTTCACTATCAATATCATCACTGTCTTCCAGCGGCCTCGCGCCACCACGGCCATCGAACACCCACGCAAAAACTGCGTCAGGCACGTTAATTTCGGACCCTTTAATGCTCTCCACAGCGCCTCCCGCTTTTCATCTTCACGGTGTCAGTCTAGCTTTCGTCCAGGCTTAAGCAATAGATATGTTCAGCATCGCGCTGAATGCGCTCAGGAATTGTACTTTTCGCATCAAAGAAAAAGCCTGGCAAGCCAGGCTTTTTATCAGAGGGAGGGGATCGGGGAACGTTGACGTCGCGGTGAGGGCTCATCCGCGAGATGTCGCTGGTCAAGCCGGAAATTACGCGTGCGGGTTTGCAGTTCAATCACCTGGTTACGCATCACATCGGAGGATCCGTTGAGTTCCTCCACCATGGCGACATTGCTCTGCGTCACGCGTTCCAGTTCAGACAGCGCCTGCGTTATCTGCGAAATCCCCTTTTCCTGTTCTGACGTAGAGGCAGAAATATCGTCCATTAACCGGCTGACGTTGTTCGACCCCGCCACGATATCCTGCATATTTCTCTCCGCTTGCGAGACAACGTTAACGCCCTGCGTCACGTTATTGCTGGTCACATCAATCAGCGACTTGATGTTTTTCGCCGCTTCGGCGCTTCGGTGTGCGAGATTACGGACTTCACCCGCCACCACGGAAAATCCTTTGCCATGATCGCCCGCGCGCGCAGCCTCTACCGCCGCGTTAAGCGCCAGAATATTGGTCTGGAAAGCGATACCATCGATAAGGGAAATAATTTCCGTCATTTGCAGGGCACATTCGGTTATAGACTGCATGTTGTTAGCAACCTGCCCCATTAATTGTCCGCCTTTTTGTGCCTGTAACGTCGCGGCATTCGCTTGCTCACTGGCTAAACGGGTATTGTCTGCATTGTTTCGGGTACTCGCTGCCATTTGTTCCATGCTGGCCGCCGTCTGGATCAATGACGCTGACTGCTGTTCGGTCTTTACCGACAGCTCTGCACTGCGGGACGAGAGTTGCTCCGCAAGCGTCATGGCCGTTTGTGAAGAGGATCTGATCTCGCTGACCAGCGTTGCGATGTTACTGGACAAGCTATTAATCCCTGGAATCAAACGCCCTGCGCAGTTGTTGCCAAATTCAGGGATAGAGACGCCAAGATTGCCCGACGTCACTTCTTCAATACTTTTTTTCACAGTATTGATCGGCGTCACAAGATATTTTGTCATGTACGCCCAAAGTAAAATCAGAGCAATGAGTTGTGCAGTATTCACGGCAATAAAAAGTGACACGCCATTAGCAAACAATGCCATCACTCCGTTATTAACCAAAAAGAGGCATAAAAGGAAATAGACAATAAAAGTTCTGACACTAATATTTCTTAGCATACATTTTCCTACGACTTTATATTTTTATCGGCATTAAAATTTATAGCATTGCACGATAATTTTGTCCTCACGATCTGCGCGAGTTTGTTGTTTTGCAGTTTGATTAGCATAATTTCACTTAAGATAGAACAAAAGCGGGTTTTAGAGGAAATGCAATGCCCGACATGCTGCCACTCTGGTTTATGCCACCCGTACGCGATACTCTGTTCTTACGCCACGCGATAGATATTCATACGTATTTAAGAGGCATTGCATTAAAAACGGGATACTGTTTAGTCGCACTTAAAAGAGTAATTTGCTTAATATATTTTATATTCTTTATTAATTGATAACTCCGTAACTTTTGGCGTGGGATGACATAATGCTCAACGTATCGTGGGACCCTGTTTTAATAGCCATTTCTTATTTGGTGGCGTTCATCGCCTCATTTGTGGCTTTAGACAGTGCGGGTAAAATCCCTCTTGCCGCCCGTAAGGCTGCACTGTTCTGGCGTGTGGCCGGTGGCGTAACCTTAGGTATCGGGATCTGGTCCATGCATTTCATCGGCATGCTGTCGATGAAAATGCCGATGATCATGAGCTACCACCTCTGGCTCACCGTCGGCTCGCTGGGTATTGCCGTCGTTGCTTCTACGCTTGCCATTAATATCGCCGTTTCCGCAAAATCGCTTTCCCCTTTTCGACTGATGCTCGCCACGCTGATCCTCAGCGCGGGTGTCGTTTCCATGCACTATGTCGGCATGGCCGCATTAATGCTGAAGGGCAGCATTATCTGGGACCGACGCATTGTCCTCTTATCGGTGCTGATTGCCGTTATCGCATCCGGCGCGGCACTGTGGTTAGCCTTCCATTTACGGGAAAAGCGTAAAGGCGTGTATATCAACCGCCTTGCGGCTGCGCTAGTGATGGCTGCAGCCATTTGCGCCATGCATTACACCGGAATGAACGCCGCGCATTTCCACGAAATGGAAAACACATTACCGGGCGGTATCAGTGAACTGGGATTATCAATTTGGGTATCCGTTACCACATTATGTTTGCTCGGTGTGATGTTGATTATCTCGCTGATGGATTCACACTGGCGGACTAACCGGCTGACGGAAAATTTGCGCCAGCTCAACCGACAGCTGGAGTTGCAGGCACGTTTTGATGTGCTTACCGGACTTGCCAATCGTCACCAGATGGACGTGCGGATGCAGGACTGCCTGCACAGCGCACTGCTGAGTAAAAAGCCGTTTGCGGTGATATTTTTCGATATTGACCATTTCAAACGGATTAATGATATCTGGGGTCATCACGTTGGCGATGAACTGCTGATAAACGTGGCTCATCGCGTGACTGCACGGTTAACACGCGAAATGACGCTGGCACGCCTGGGTGGTGATGCTTTCATTTTGCTGGTCCCAGAATGCGATGACGACAAGCTGAACGCGCTGCTTTCACCCCTGCTGGACGATATCCGCCGTCCACTTTCCCTTTGCGGGCATACGTTAACCATCACGCTCAGCGCAGGAGTAAGCCTCTATCCTCAACACGGTGAAACCCTGCATGAGTTAAAGCTTAAGGCCGATGCGGCGATGCATAACGTGAAAAAGCAAGGTCGTAACGGCTGGGCCATTTATCGCGCAGAGATGTCCACGACGGTTCCGGCTGAACCTGCCTTTTTGCAGGAGTTGTCCCTGGCGCTGGAACGCGATCAGTTTGAAATGTGGTATCAGCCAACCTGGCTGGCAGAAGAGAACACCATTCACGGGTTTGAGGCACTGCTACGCTGGCGTCACCCGGAACAAGGTGTTTTACTGCCCAGTCTCTTTTTACCGTCGCTGGAACAAACCGGGTTGATCATTCCCGTTGGTAACTGGGCGATTGAAGCGGCCTGTAAACAGCTGAGTTTCTGGACTGAACAGGGATTCAGCCAATGGACATTGTCATTCAACCTGTCGCCGATGCAATTTGAGCAGCAGGATATCTTTCAGGTTATCTCGTCCATGCTGCAAAAATATAACCTGGCCCCCTCCCGGTTGATCCTTGAAGTGACGGAAAGCACGGCGCTAAAAAATCTCGATCGCAGTATTGAATTGCTCACCGCGTTCAACCAGGCAGGGATTACCGTTTCGATAGATGATTTTGGTACGGGTTATTCGAATCTTCTCATGCTCAGCGTCTTACCGGCGAAAGAGCTGAAAATCGACAAAAGTTTCGTCAGTTCAATGCTTGAAAATGAGAAAAGCAGAAAGCTTGTAGAAACGATAATTACCATCGCCCGGACTCTGGAGATGAATGTCGTTGCAGAAGGAATAGAAACCGAAGCGCAGCGGGCAATGCTGGTGAGTCTGGGTTGTGATTATCTCCAGGGGTTCCTGTACTCCCGCCCTTTACCTGCAGAACAGGTTCCGTGGCTGCTGCTGCAAAAAACGTCTGAAAGACAGATTATACCAATCGGTAAAATTCAGGCGGAATCCCCTTTTATTTCACAAAAAAACCACGCCTGATGTGATGAAGTAAGGTATGTTTCAAAGGAGCCCACGCGAGTCAATTCCGGCGTGATCGTCAGGTATACCGTGCCGATGTACAGGAATTCCCTATGTCGCAATATTGCTTCGATGCGCTGAATGTTATTAAAAACCCGGTGTGGCTGATTTCACCCGTCGCGGAAAATATTCTATTTGCCAATACTGCGGCGACTAAACTTATGGGTGATAAAACGTTGACCGAGATGCGCACTGGGATCTATTCCGCTAATGCGCAAACCGCTCTCTCAATGTATGTTCCCGAACTTAAAAGCGAACTGGATATCATCGAAATACTCACCGTCTGGCGTGACAATCAAGAGAGTACGCTGAGCTGTCGTCTGACGCTTACGCATCTGGCACCTTATGGTGATGTGATCGTGTTTGAGGGGATTTCGCAGCAGGCGCCTTCCGGCCTGAAAGCCAGCCGTTCAGCAACCTATCAGCGAAAAAAACAGGGATTCTACGCGCGTTTTTTTCTTACTAACAGCGCACCAATGTTGTTAATCGATACGGCACGTGATGGTCACATTGTTGACGCCAACCTGGCTGCACTTAATTTTTATGGCTACACCCGTGAGGAAATGTGCCGTAAACATACCTGGGAAATCAACACGCTTGGGCGCGACATCTTGCCAATTATGACGGAGATCGCCAGCCTGCCCGGAGGACATAAACCGCTAAATTTTGTCCACCGACTGGCGGATGGTTCGACCCGACACGTACAGACATACGCCGGACCCATTGAGATCTATGGCGATAAGCTGATGTTGTGCATTATTCACGATATCACTGAACAAAAGCGGCTCGAGCAGGAGCTGGAACATGCTGCCCTGCGAGATTCAATGACCGGCCTGCTTAATCGCCGACAGTTTTACAACATCACAGAGCAAACCACGCTTTCTCACCTCCCGGCACAGCAGCAGTTTAGCCTGATGCTGGTAGATACTGACCATTTCAAAAACATCAATGACCTCTTCGGACATCTTAAGGGTGACGAGGTACTCATTTCGCTTTCGCGCACGCTGGAAGCCTGCAGCCGTCCCGATGACTACGTTTTCCGCTGGGGTGGCGAGGAGTTCGTGCTCCTGCTGCCGCGAACACCACTTGAAACCGCGATGCAGATAGCGGAAACCATTCGCGCCGCGGTAGCGCATATTACGATCCCTGGATTGCCTCGCTTCACCGTCAGCATCGGCGTTGCACGACACAACCAGGGCGAAAGCATTGATGACCTCTTCAAACGTGTCGATGATGCGCTCTACCGCGCCAAGAATGACGGTCGCAACAAAGTGCTGGCCGCATGAAGCTGGAGTTGTGAAGCAAGCCCAGTTAGAATCCCAGCCAGGGCTGAAACAGACTTCAGGTGGGTAATCGCTTAGATGGGAAAAACAGAAATACTCCTCACCTTAATTATTCTTTGCCTTATTATATTGGGTTTGTGGTTTATTTTTAGTGGTGAGATTTGGGTGCTGGTCGCCTATTTTGAAAATAGCCTTTATCCGACCATTGAAGCGCCGTAAGGCTCGTTTAAAGCCTTGCGCCAGTGATGTCTTACATTACCGTGCTCAATGTGCCGGGTACCCGGCTGGAATATTCAGGCCAGACAGTCCACTGCCAGGAAAAAATGATTTTCCGTCATAATGGCATTCTCTTTTACGCCCTGCTGTTCACGCCGGATAAACCAGCTTTCCTCCGGTGCCATGCTCAGGCAAAACACCTGGTTGATGCCGGGCGCATCAACCCGCATTGTCACACAGCCCCTCTCCGCGCTTCGACAGAGTTGCTCCGGCATAATACTCACGCTGCGATCTCCGTTCACCAGCCGGATGGTGGTGATGTCATACCGGCATATGCCGCTGCTAAGGCTGTAACCAAGAGTACTCAGGTCATGAATATGCTTTGTCGACACAATGACCTCAATTCCACTTCCCTCAAACCACTCACTAATCTGCTGTGCCAGCGCATCCATCCGCTGACGGAATGCCCTGATTTCACCCTCCGCTGATTCGTGATCGGGCGGGATACTGTCATTTTTCTGCTGTACTCTTTTGAAAAACCGGTCTCTGGCTGACACGTTGTCGTCCCTGTTAACATTTCGCACGCTGTTGAGCCAGATTCAGCGTGAGATACGCTGACCGGCCATTATCTTTTTTTCTTAACCGCTCCATCGCCTTCTTTGCCTATTCCACTGTTTTTTGTTTCAGCGCAGCATAGCGGGTAATCAGCTGTTGAAGATGCTGTTCCGTCTGGCTCTGCAGCGCTGCAGGCCAGGGTTGATTTTGCGGTAACGCGGACAGCTGACGCAGCTGCTCCTCGACCGGCACAGCGCTGTTGAACGACTGCGACATGGCAAACACGGCCGATTTCAGCTCGCTAACCGTCATGTACTTGCCCCTCTGTTCATCAAGGGCATTCAGCCGCTTCGCCAGCTGCTCTAGCTGCGTCATTCCCTGATGCCAACCATTAAGATTGTCCTCAGGAAATGCCGCGATCGCGATTTGTCGCTGCCACTGCTGCACCACCGGTTTCGCCTGTTCTGGCCACAGCATCAGCGCCTGCTTCAGAAGTTCATCACCATAACTGATGGCCCAGTCCGGTTTTAACTGCACAAGCCGCGTGAGCTGCTGCTGTGTCTGCCTGATGCCCGTATCAGGCGAAGGAATGGATTGACGGAAAAGCCGGATTTGTTCATCCGAAAGCGCTGCGGGTAACGGGGCAAGCGTTGCCGCAAACTGCATTTGTGCTGGGTCAGGCTTATGCATTATCTGCCATCCCAGGACCGTCGTGCCGGACAGTACCAGCATGCTCAGCATTCCGGCGATAAACGGCTTCCAGGGTTTTACGGGCGCTGAAGATTCCGTCTCCATTTGCATATGCGGCTGAGGATCAGGTTCAATAACGTACACCCTCTTCACTCGATCTGCCTGCGCAAGGGACACGGCCTCACCCGGGAGGCTCACGCCAGCGTTTTCGCTGTTTTCCAGCCGGACCGCTGCGTTATGGATCAGTATGCGCAGGTCATCAAGCTGGCTGGTATGCTTTAACTCCAAACGCTGTAACACGTCACCCAGCGCATTCAAATAAGCCTCTGCCTGGTACAGTTGGCTGAGGTCGGCATAGCTCAGCGTCAGGGTACGCATCACCTGCTGTAGCCGCTTACTGAGGGAACTGATAATTTCCATCCGGGCATGCATCGGCTGAGGCCACATGTTCCCCCACTGACGTGAGAGAAGTGCATCCAGAATCGCCAGTCCTTCATTCATGCCGTACAAACCGGACAGATGCGTGCGCGCAAGCGTATACCAGGCGGCGGTCTGCAGCTCCACACCATTGTGTTCAAAGAGCGAAAGGCAGAGCGTTTCCGCGTGCGGCCAGTCTACGTCCGGACGTGCCGGATGCGTCAGCTTGCTCATTTCATCGCGCAGGGATACATAATCGGCAAGCGTGCGCGGGTCACCGCCGGTTTTAAGGTGACGCTCAGGGTATGTTGTCATGTTGGTTTCAGCCAGAATAAAAACTAGATTGCGGAGCGGGCATCCAGATACTGCTGCTGTTTGAGGTGGCGAATGAGCACGCGCCCTTCGGGCATAAACTCGGTGCCGTACCGTACCAGGCCGATGCCTTTGAGTTCGGCGTCAATGGCATAGCGCAGCTCGCCGGGGACGTTCTGCTCCAGGAGTACAACGTTTATCTTTTTCAGGCGTGGCTCATACTTGAGCAGGACGGCAGACAATGTGCCCATAAGCTCATGGGCCGTGCCCGGCATGCCCTGCAGGATTTTCGTCATATCGGGCAGCCCGTAATCAGGCAGATGTGCCAGCGTGCCGGCGCGACAGTTTAGGACACGCTGCATGTTATCAAGTACCGAAAGGATGACCTGATTTTGCTCACTAACCTGATTAAGATCGTGGTCGCCCGCAAAGTTGCCATAGAGCATTTCATACAGTGAAGGACGGGATAACTCATTCATCATTCACCGCCTGCAGGGTCAACCGGTTATTGCCCGCTTCGATGACGCGTGCCTTATCCGGATCAAGGTCGTCACGGCTAAGCACCACGCGCCAGGTGTTGTTTGCTTGGTCCGGCGACATAAACATCCCAGCCACCGCCACATACTGCGCATCTTTCTCCATTGGCATATCGACCATCACCGTTCCCCCCGGCTGCAGGCGGATATCTTTCTCAGCCACCAGGTCTGATTTAATGGCCTGACTGTCAGCCTTAAACAGTGACGGATAGTCTGTACTGTCAAAGGTCTTGCGGTCCTTCAACTGGTAAATACGCACCACAGTGGACAACGCCACCCCACCGGCGTTGTGGTTCACCCCCTCGCGGGCGCGAATGTCGAGGTGCAGGGTTTTCACCTGTTTATAAAAGATTGATTTAGTGACGGCCACGGTGCCGTCTGTCACTTTTTGCGTCAGCCCGCAGCCCGCCAGTATCAATGTGATACCTGCGACCAGCGCAGCCAGAGGAAATTTACCAGCGATACTCGCCATCTTCATCGGTCTCCCTGCGGTGAATATTTTCCTGTACCCGCTCATAGCGGCCCAGATTAATGGTGATCGTTTTGGAGTTTGATGCGGTCTTAGCCGCATTCAGCGGTCGCATCACGGCAGTGCGGCCCAGCTGCACCGCCCCGGCGTTGGGTTTACTGCTCATGGTCGCGTCAGGCAGCAGAGTTCGGTCGACGCACAGCTGCAGGCGGACATCGAGTCGCGCCCCAAGATACACGTGCAGCAGCGCCATCAGGTCCGTGTGAAGCTCCCCACCCGGTAACCAGCCCTGCACTTCTGTCGGGTTAGTGGTGGTCAGATGCATCAGCACCTGACTGTTTACGTCGGTGGCATAGCTGCCCATCACCGGACGGTTTGTCAGGGTGACGGGCTGACTGACGCTCATGGTCAGGAGCTTCTTCAGCGGCACACGGCGTTTGTCGTGGTGCCAGACTTTCGCCTGCGTGTTGGGTGCCAGCAGGCGCACCAGCGAGGCCATGCCTTCTGCGGTACGCCCCGGCAGCAACATGACCGGCAGTAGTGCCAGAAAGCGCGAAGCCGGGGTCGCGATATTGTCCGTGCAGCCGTTAATCCCGAGCCCGGCCAGCCCCAGAAGATACTGCGAGGTGTTGTCCTTACCGCCTTCCTCAAAGGCTGCCGGATACGAATATTTCCGCCAGATGCGGTAGTACTGAGCAATCAGCCGGTGGTTGAAGATATCGAGGAAATCCGCAGTGGCTTCGTACCCTTCCCGCCGCTGGGTGATGTCATCGATATAGTGCGTCGGCAGCGGAGACTCCACGCCATAGAGCCCCATAAAGGTGATACGTACCCTCGGCGGCAGATGCGGGTGCTCCGGTGGTTCAATCTCTTTGATTTCGGAGGCCGGGAAGCCCATCCCCGGGAGTGGCCGAAAACGCACCGGTTCATGACGTACCTGCCAGGTGCTGCCCGTAACCGGTTTGTCCGGCTGGCTCTGCTCCAGTAACTGGCAGAAGCGGTAAAAATTGATATATGGCAGCCGGTCACCCAGCCGCTCCATCAGCCGGGCAGGCGCGGACTGTGATTCTCTTTCCACCTGATGCATTTTCCTTCTGGCTGAACGATGAGGGTGAGCTGGTTGAACTGGTTCATGTCGGCGTAGAGGGCAAAGAACCGGTTGAGCATTTCGCCGAAGAGATGAATATCGCCCTCCCCCGTAAACCCGTTGCTGTTGAGTGTCACTTCGATATCCAGGCCGCGCAGCAGGAAGCCCTGCTCAAAACGCTGAAGACGGTGATGCGCCACATGCTGTATCGCCTCCAGACGCCGGGTGTTCAGTTCATCTTCCTGCCAGTTGTAGAGCGCAAGCGTTCCGCGCAGTACTTCGGCGGTACTCATCATGTTCAGGAATCCGGAGCCCAGGTGGCTCAGCACCCGCCAGTGGAAACGGTCTTCTGCAGGCGGGTAGACCGGTAGCGTCGGCTTGCAGAGGTTGCGTACCGAAAGCTGTGTGCTGACCACCTGCTCACAGCAGTCCAGCAGCGTGCTCTGCAATGCCCGGCGTGGTAACTGACCGTTGGTGCCGGTGATTTGCAGCGACACGGCTTCACGCTCAAACAGGCGGTCATCTTCCCACTGATGTCCTCCCAGTATTAACCAGGTATCATACAACCCGGTCACACTGCGCTTCACGCGGGTGTGGTAGTAACGCGGTGGTGCCTGGCGGCGCATCATCCCGCCTTTATGGCGGAAGGAGCTGAACGGCACGTACTCCGCGTCGTTCGTCCGGTTTGAGCCAGTGACCGAATCCACGGAGTAAATCTCGGTGTGTCCGTCCTGCAGCCGTTTGGGACGCAGCAGGTACTCACTTTCAAGGCCCGTAATGGTGAGCGGGTCCGCCTCCAGCGTGAACAGATTAATGACCGGCACGCAGTGCAGACGAATGGCGTCACCGGTGACCGGCAGGTCAGTCGGCCACCGCGCGCTGAACACCACTTCAATGTCGAAGTACTCTGCCCCGGCAGGCGGCGTAATGCCGTCCAGGCCGTTGAGGTGGACAAACATAAACTTGTCGCGGAAGGTGAAGTACTCCAGCAGCAGTTGGTAGCCACTGAAAGCGGTATCCCCTTTCGGCCACAGCCCGTCTTCCTCGGCAAATCCTCCCGGCGAGAAGTACCCGTCAAGACGGATGCGGTCGGTCTGCCCGGGCAGACGCATGTACAGTGCCGCCTGGCGTTTCGTCAGCATCAGGTGCAGCTGACTGCTGACGGGCGCATCTGCGCCGAGATAAAGGCTCAGGCGGCTGAGGTCGGCATGCGACCAGTCCGCCTGACTACTGCAGGCCATGCGCATCCGCAACAGCGAACGTCCGTCAGGCTCGGTGGTCATGGTGACCGCTGAGACACTCAGGGGATTGAGCATTACATCCTGCGTGGTGCGATAACGGCAGACCGTGTTCTTCGGTCCCACCGGGCGGGAATACACCTCCAGCCCCGCAGGCACCACTTCCGCCATTTTCATAGCATGCAGCGCCGGGGTAAGTGCCACCACGGACAGCGACGGGATGGTGCGCAGATAGTGGGGCCAGAGCATGCTGACCAGTCCCTCGGTGAATTCCGGCAGGTCGTCGTCAATCTTTTCGCGCAGTCGCCCCATCGAGAAAGCAAAGCCTTCAAACAGGCGTTCGACATACGGATCGGGGGCTCCGGCTTTATCCAGGTCGAGCATCGCTGCGCGATCGGGGTGGGTCTGCGCGAACTCTTTCGCGGCTTCACGCAGGTAGCGCATTTCTGCATCAAAATAGCGCAGGGTTAAATCTTCCATAAAACACCTGTTTGATTAATGTCCGAATGGTGAAGGGCCATTAATGAGCTGAAGCAGACTTAATGATATCGGGAAAAAACAATATCAGCGGTGAGTGCTAACGGGGTAACGACAATATTGGTCGCCAGATTTACGGGATGAAAATCGGTTCCAGACTCCAGCGAATAAAACTGAACGCTGTACGTTCTACCCAAAGATTCAGTCTTATCAAAAGTATAATTAAGGCTCGCTTTGGGAATAATCACTCCCGTGATATATACGTCCCTGACATACCGGACACCATTGCTCCGGAAGCCTGCATGCTGAATAGTATTTAACTCTTCTGTTGAAAGCATTCTGGAGGATTTATTGACTTCGACAGGTAGTGCATCGCTGAACTGAAGCACGCTGTCGCTGCCTGACGGTTTGTTTATCCGAAACTTAAGGGTGTTCTCTTCCCGACCTGATATCAGAGGAAATTGGGTCGCAAGTTTATTCAGGGACAGAAGCTCATCTGCCCCCCGGGTCAGAATGTATATATTTTTTTCACCGACAAAGGCGACACCTTCAGAAGGGATTTTAACAGGCGTTTTTTTGTTTCCCTGAACAACAGAAACAGCCAGGTTTTTATACTGAAATACACCGGTTACACTATCCTGAATCTGAATATGTCTCTCTGTTTTTGGCTCGGCGACCTTATTCCCTCCCCACAAGAGTGCTGTACAACCTGAAAGCAAGAGCATCACACCTAAACAAGTAAATATTCTAAGACGTTTCAATTTTTAATTTCCCTTGGTTCTGATTTCTTTCCTGAAGGTATGACTCATTATCATCCGCAAAGCACGGCTGCACGGGCTGGATCGACGGCAATCAGACCGGCAAGTAACTGGTCCATTACCGGTGTAAGGCGGGCCTTATCTGCCTCACTGCGACTGGCTTTCAGCCGCAGGAGTTTCAGATGGCGGGTCTGCACCTCAAACAACAGCTCAGGCTCCCACTCGCTGAGGCTCACTTCACGGGCACGCTCACCCAGCTCTGCAAACAGGTGCACCGCCAGCTCATTTTTACCGTATTGCTCAGCAATGCGGCCCATCAGCAGCCGCAACAGCCACTTCTGACGGCAGGTGGTCATGCCTGGTCGGGCCTGTAGCCAGCCCAGCGCGGCATCCGGGCCTTCACTGTCGGCCAGCGCCACAGCTTCCGGCTCCAGCGCCAGAATGTCATCGTTACCGGCGGTGACCGGGGCTGATGGCGTATCGTTGTCCCACCCACCAGTGGTATCAAGCACGCTCTGCTGGATCCAGTTCAGCGTCACTTCATCCGCAAAGGGGGTACCGTCACTGAACGCCAGCGTTTCCAGCCCGGACAGGCGGGTCAGCAGCCCTTTCAGGTCAGCGACAATAATGTCGGCCAGCGTATCCCTACCAGATTTCGTCAGCGCCTGGTGGATGTACCACTGCAAATCCAGCCACAGGTGATTGGCACCGCGGGAGAACGTGCTGTCTGCCGTTTCCAGCATTTCAGCCCAGTTCTGCTGCAGGTACAGGCGCTTAAGTAACGCCCGCTGATCCGCCCTTGGCGGCTCAATGCGGGTACGCCCCTGCGCATCCGGGGCCGGGATGGCCCGCAGGGTGTCATGACGCAGGCTTTTCATCAGATGGTGTGCTGACAGCCAGCCGTCCGGCTGCTCGCGCAGGTATTCGGTGAGGGTGCGGGCCTGGGCCAGCAAATCCTGGCCGGAGGTGATCCGACCGATTGCCGGGGCATCACCGTGACTGGCAGATAAAGGGGGTTCGCTGGTACTGGCGTTCTGCGGTACCACCGCATCCACGCCCCCCGCTTTCTGCAGACGACTTTCCAGCGCACCATACAGCGCGTTAAGTTCCGGACGGGTTTCATCCGGCTCGTTTTCGGTAAGCTGCGCTATCAGCAGCAGCGCCCCGGTGGTACGCATCGCATCAATCCTGACCACTTCCGGGTACAGGGAAAGTGAATCCGTCATACGCGACCCCGCCAGCCATTCCAGCGCCGCCTTGCGGCTGCGGTCACGCTGCGGGTGCAGCTGTGGTCCAAAGCGCTCCAGCAACCCGGCCAGCAGTTCAAGTCCTTCAGCCAGTCCCTGCTCGCCTTCGCGGTGCAGCTTCGCCCAGCAGTAGTATGTCGCGACGCGAATGTCTTTCGCGGTCGTGGTCAGCAGTTTCTCCGCCAGCCGGCAGATGAGTTCGGTATCCGCGCCGGAGAGTTTGTTGACCTCTTCGCGCATTTGCTGGAAGTCATCGTCATAGCCCGGGTCTTCGCCAGCGGGCGATGAAACGGACAGCGGCTGCAGCCAGTTGTCCCACTGCGCCACGCGCTCACGGGTTGCCGCAAGTAGAGGTGCCTGCTCAGTCTGGCAGGCGCTGATTAAGGCATTTAGCGTGTTCATCAATATACGTCCTCTGTATTATTACCTGCACTGGCAACCTGGTCTGGCGATGTTGCACCGGTGGTGCTGAAGATGGTTTCCGGCAGACGGAAATTACGCAGTTTCAGCAGCGCCAGCGGTCCCTCGCCCGCCTCGGTACGAAGGGTGTAATTGAGCGTACGTCCGTCCTGCGCTTTCCAGCTCAGACTGTAACTGCTGTCCACGCCCGGGTAAGCACTGACCACAGCTTTATCAAGCAGACGTATCCAGCCCCAGGCGCCAGGGATATCGGCGTACTGACGGGTTCCTGCCTGCGTGCTTATCCAGCTCAGGTTCGCACCGGGTGCTTCGGTATCCGCAGGCCAGGCGAAGCGCTTCCATGCCGGCAACTGGTTCACATAAATCAGCTTCTGGCTGTCGATAACCATATCCGTCTGCATCACGCCACCAGCGGTACCCGGGCGCAGTTCAAAGTTCATCCCGGCATTGCCTTCTGTAAAGGCGACATCCGAGATATGGCTCAGGGTGTTAATGGCATTGAGGAATGCCGGGTTAAAGGCCAGCCCCTGCGAGTTGATGCAGTCCGGCACCCAGTGGTTGCCCTCTTTGTGCAGCACACCTTTGAGGCGGGTCTGCAGGAACTGGGCAATACGCCCGGAATCTGCATTGAGGTATTTAGCCAGCAGCGGCAGGGAGACATCACTGCTGGAATTATTAAACGGCCAGCGTCCACCGAAGGCACTGTTCCACTCAGCCACCACCGCCTGTCGCCACTGGGCATTGAGGCTGTCGGCCGCCGGAGTCAGTACCTGCTGCCAGGCCTGCTCCATCGGCTGAACAAACACGGTACGGCCAAAACCGCTCCACTCCTGTCCCAGACCTGCTGCAATCAGACTACCGTAGTCACGAGTTTCGGTCAGGTCCACGGCTTTGCCCTGGAATACAGTCTGGGCAATGGTCTGGGTCATTGCCTGCGGGTCGGCAGCATTGGTCACCTGCTGCAGGCGCAGACGCACCTGCGTCACCCGGGTCAGGTAGGATTGCAGGCTCAGTTCCTGTGCACCCGTGCGATTTTTGTCCATCAGCGCCAGCACCGGGCCAAAGGTCTCATCCAGCGGACCGTGAACGCCGGCACTCTGGTCAATGACATTCTGACTATCACCGCCCAGCAAATTTTTCGCTGATTTCACCAGCGAATCCGAAATGGCTTCGCCGGTCTGCCCAGTGCGCCCTTGCACATTCAGGGTGTTCATCAGCGCCACCAGTGGTGACTGACGCACATCGGCCATCAGGGTCAGCTGGTCAATGGAGTCTGACAGCGTGACGGCCTGATTCCAGTGCAGACTATTGAGGAACTCAAGCCATGCCCCGCCGAAGTCGGCAAAGTAACGCTCCGTCAGGCGCTTTTTCAGCGCTTCCGGAGAGGTTTGATCCTGTTTATTCAACTGCCGCTTGCTGTCAGTCAGTACCCAGTCAAGCTCGTCCCGGCGCGCCTTCACCACCTTTTCGATGGCGGGCTGTACCGCCTGCTCACAGGCCTGGCGGGTAAACATCCCCGGCACGATTTCGGTGGTGCTGAACAGGCGGGCGGCGTCAGTATCGCCGGTCATGTCTTCAAGGCGCATATCGACATACAGGTGCGCCACCTGAGAGAGCATTTTCTGGTACAGGGTCGATTCGCTGTTACGTACCCCCATCAGGCGAACCAGCAGGGAACGCGCCTGGCTGACCATGTTTTCATCGGCTCGCAGTTTCCACTCAGTATGTGTGACCAGTTGTGCGCCATAGAACGACAGCAGCGACGGGGCCATACCCTGCCAGATGCCGTTTTTTACACCGTCACGCATCGGCCAGTCATTCAGCAATGCAGAGCTGAACCAGGCCGCGTCCATATGTTCCGGACGCGCCAGCATCAGGTAGAGCCTGAGTTGGTCATATGTGGTTCTGGCCATCTGCTCACGCAGCGGGCTGCCCGGTGGCAACGCATTAAAGGCACTCAGTTGTCCCTGCAGATGATCAGCGGCGGCATCCCGCAACAGCGGCAGCGCGCTGTCCTGGTAACGCGGCCAGAGTGCCGCCAGCAGCACATTGTTCTGGCTCAGCCCGGCCTGCTCGTACCATGGCACACCGTGCTCAGCGCGGTACTGCAGGCGAGCCAGCGTTTTTTGCAGTTCAGACAGCGCATGCAGGCGCTGAGCCAGGGGCTGATTCTGCCGGGCGGCAAGTGCGGCCTGGGCATTCGCACCGGCAATCTGGCTGCGGTTGGTGACATACGCAAGCCCCATCCACGCAGCCCAGCCCACCATCGACAAAGCGACAACCGACGCAAACACTTTGCGCCATGGAATACCCGGCTTGCGTGGACGCAGTCCGGCAGGAAGTGTCCGGACCGATTCAGGCAAAACATCCCAGCGTTTATCCATGCCCCAGTGGTGTGTCACGGCACGTTCAGCGCCGGCAGAAGGCTGACTGAACACCACACCGGCCAGTGGCAGCGGGCGGTACGGATTGAGCATCACCGCCAGCGGTGCGGTCACGCTTTCCGGCTCACGAATGAGCTGGTCGGCAAGCGTCAGCAGGAAGTTATGTTTCACTTCACCGCAGGTCTGCTGAAGACCCTGTGAAGTCAAATCTGGCGTCAGGGCGGACAGTTGCTCTGCCAGCCCTTCGGGGCGGCAGCCGGCAGGTAACAGACAGCCGATAGCCTGAGTAATGCGCCCTTCCGGTTTACCGGCGCGCGGATGCAGGGACCAGACAAAGAGAGGAAGTTTCCAGCCAAGCGCTTCCATCCGATCGCTGATGGCGTGGGACAGGGAATCCATGGTGCTTTCAGACGGTACCGGCAACGGCTGTCCCAGCCCTGGTGCTGAGAGCTGGTCAAAAGCCGAGGTGACCCACACCAGCCCGTCCACCGGGCGACTGCGCAGTTTGCGCAGCGCTGTAAGCCAGGCACTGTCTGCTGGCGTATTGAGATCACCGCCCCACAGCAAAAGTGTGCCGCGGTCTTCCTGCCAGAGCTGGCCTGTCAGGCCAGGGGTCAGCAGTTCTACCTCAGAGACGGTGCCAGTGATCAGCAGGATGCGTGTTTTACGGGCCCAGCGACGACCGTAGAGGTTACGCATGGCGTCACGGATTGTATCAACGGTGACATTGCGTGGTGCTGTCTGCTTGACACGATCTTCATCGGCCGGCAGGACACTTTTACGCGTCCCCTGAAAACGCGACCACTGTTGTTTAATCGCGAGACTCATGATTTTGCCATGGCGGACAAGCAAAAGAAGGATTATAGCTGCCACAGATCCCAGCAACTTTAGTCCATTGCTTGTCAGTCCGAACGCATCACCCTTTTTCCAGATGACCAATCCTATCGCAACAGCAATTAGTGTGGTAATGCTGAGGCGCCCCCAGTTACCACGCCACACTGAACTATCCTTCGCCATTCATCAGATTCCCTGTAGTTACGGTATTTACAAATCGCTGCTCTTTGTCACCCGAAAGCATCAGGCAATCTTCTTTTGTGAGCAGAGCTATATCACTGACGACGGCGGCCATAATCCACGGTGAGAAGGGACCACTTAGTCCGGCATATTTTTCCAGCCAGTGGCACTGCTGAGGTTTCCAGCTGCCTTCATATTGTTTTGCACTGGTCAGAAGAGCGGAAAAATCATCGCCCCACTCCATGCTGTCACCCACAATTGCACGCGCAGCAATAGCCTGTGACTGGGTCGAGAAAAAGGTATCGAGCTCTTTACTCAGCATTTGGGTTGATTCAATCGACATAGGCCGAAGCAGGCGAGCGTGATGCTTTAGCTGATACTTCGTTGCTACATCATCAGAGGTCAACATTAAAGCCGAGAGCGAATCACTGTACTCATTCCCTCCCTGAGTCTGGTGAACCAACAAAAGCTCAACATCCAGAATCGGGGCTTTAAGGCGTTCGCCCACCCAATCGAAGACCCGGCCTTTAAGAATCGTCAGTAACGGTACGGGATAGGCCATTCCAACTAACTGGAGCCAGCATGCTGTAAATTCTCTCTGCAATGTCTCATCAGGATCGTGTGAATCAGTCAGTAAGGTTGCGTGGAAAGGGAGGTCTGATAAGCGCTGTAATTCTGATATGTCCAGGCCCCCAATCAATGCTGAAAAAGTATCTTCGCCAGCAGGTAACGTTATTCTCCGAGAAAGAGAGCTACTCTGCTCGAGATCTTTGGGAGCCAGCAGAAATGTTGATGGTGTCAATTCATCAGGCAGAATAACCCGGCTATACAGAACCGCCAGATAACGCCCGGCCCAGGAAGTCCATTGCTGCTGTGCATAGTCTGCCTCATCGGATTCAAACTGGTGACGATCCATTGCGTGGTTATACATCCAGCCGCGAATACAAATCGTCACGAACCAGATAAAAAGAGGGCTTCCGGCAACAATCCAGAGGTTAAATTTTTGCAATTCACCCAGAAACTGATTGGCGTGGAGTACAAAGAGCAACACTCCAGCAATAACAGCAACAAGGCCTGCAATCAGCCAGATGACCAGTGAAGGCTCATCAGGTTCTGCATCAATTGTGGCTTTCTGACGCTCCCAGCTCATAACTTATCCTACTGAACAATCCGGCGCACTGGAGATAACATGGCAGCCACATTCACATTTGCAGCCATCCACAACAACAGGCTTCCCATCTGAGATCCATTCCGGTGATCCTTCGATAATGGCATTAATACCATGACCTACAACAGGGCAATTAATTTCATCCCCAACAAGAGCCACTTTATTTCCGTTAACAGTCATGGTTGAAGATGCAGATATAACCTCACCGCCGTGAGTAGTTTTATCTCCTAGCAATACAAATCCTTTGGACATATGAGCTCCCAACAAAGTAAAATTTGTTTTTACTGATTAATTTTCGACACAGCGGAAACCGTACCCAGGACCTTCAGTTTCAGGCTTATTACTTCCTCGCGTGATATCATACAGACCAAACATTGAGCCTAAGTAACCTCTTACTACTTTTTCAGTCCCATTAGCTGGCCCCTGAGGATCCCTTTCAGGTGAATGCTGGTAATAATCCTCAGCATACCAGTCATTAACCCAATCATGACCATTACCCATCATATCGAAGAGGCCTAGAGAATTCGGGGCAAAACTACCTACAGGGGCGAAATCAAAAGTGAAATTCTGTTTTTCATCAGGCCAGCTCACATTGTAATAATTATCTCCGCTTGCAAATTGGTTAAATTTACCTCCACTTCGCGCGGCATATTCCCATTGTGCCTCAGTAGGCAGGGTTATTTTTTTATTAGATATAGTCCCTATCCATTGGCA
>OOBY01000407.1_pt1 | contig 35464 bp, 57 predicted proteins | sample 1671751 | NCBI WGS metagenome assembly OOBY01 (sample SAMN06348189, study PRJEB24527) | human gut metagenome | biome: human gut; feature: ankylosing spondylitis patient; material: feces | host: Homo sapiens | place: China | collected 2015-10
CCTCACGCTGAGTCTGAGAGTATTTACTCAAAATTTTTGCAACCTGGTTTCCCAATTCATCGGAACTTCCGGATTCGGTCAGCTCTTTTTCTCTTCCCGGGTAATATTCCCCGTGCTTATACCAGGTCAGAACTGTAAACCCCTTATACCAATCATCTACGTAACACAGAGCCTTTACAGGCACGGGATTCCCGTTTATATCGAATTCTTTGGTTGGAGGGTATACTCCATAAGGGTTCGTCCGATTCTTCCCGGATAGGCGCTTAATAGAGCCGTAGCCGTTCGGTAGTTTAGGGTATTTCTTTCGTCTTCCCACAATACGCATCTCCTTTCTGGTGCAACGTCGCACAATTTTGCGTATAAAAATAACAGCCAGCAAGGAACAAACGTTCCGCTTGCAAGACTGCTCCGAAGATGATACAATGAAGTTCAATCAGATATTAGTATATCTTCGGATATGCGAGCCACCCTGCGCCAACGGGGTGGCGCTTTCTTTTTTATTCGCCAGTAGTTATTTTATTTTCCAAGAATTACCACAGTTTTGACATAAACACATCTTTTCGGATTTAAAGGAAGTCTTTTCATTTCCTTTTGATTTTTTCCACACCAGGTTAGACATTCCAAGCGTACATACAGCTGTAAATCCACGGGCTGCATTATTTACGTGTCCACCAATGCCATTACCATGTTTCTTTGTTTTTCCTCCAGTTTGTATCATTTCAATAGATACATTATCGCTTCCACATTTTGGACAATTCATAATTATCACTCTCTTTCTCCTTTTGTAATTTGTAAGAATGAATAAGTTAAGTAAGTTATATATAAACGCCAAAGCGATTATATCTTATAAATCATCACCATATAAATAATGATGCTCTGCACGTTTAAAAAGATCACAGTTATCCATAATAAATTCCACACGTGTTTTATCTTGTTTCATTTGACGTTTTATCTTTCGTCTGTTTCGTTGATGATATTTTATTCTATCAAGATATGTTTGAGCTGGTTCTGGCTCAGGGAGTGGTTTATGAGCAATGTACTCGATTTCTTGCACATCTGTTTTTTGAAAATCATCATTTTCAATATGCTTCATAGCATGTTCATAAGCTTTTAACTGAGACTCGCGATTAAGTCCAGCATTTATAAAAATAGTGTAGCTGCCATCTTCATTTGGTACTACCATTTCATGTCCCTTTTTATTTGGGAAGTCCATAACAATGACATTAACATCCGCAGTCGTCAATATCACCACGTTCCTTTCTTTTTAACGCAAGCGCCATATTATGTAATGCTTTTAAATCATCTGGTTCCATATCACGCTGTACGTCAAATAATGCTTTGAGTTCTTTATTTTCAAATATTTCTTGCGCTACCTGAGCGGTTTCATTATTCAGATAGTATTTTTCACTACCTGATTCATTGCCAGTCATCAAGTAATCTACGGATACATTAAAGTAATCAGATATCTTTTTTATTTTTGTAGTATTAGGAGTACTATTTCCTAATTTGCTGATGTAACCTTTTCCGAATCCAAGAGTTTCTTCTAGCCTGTTCATTGATATTCCATGTTCTTTGCACAAGCTTTTAATACGTTCTTTCATAACTTTGGGCCCTTTCTGAAAAAATCGCAAAAATCTCTTGACATTCTGAATATATCGCGTATAATAAAATTACAAGTTCTGAAAAAATCGCAATAAACATCAGAATGACAATGTGCTGTTTTATTTGTTTGTGGTAATTCAAATTATAGGATATTTTCAGAAGATAGTCAATATATATATTAGTGATTTTTTCAGAACTAATAATACAGGAGGTGAGATTTTGATTTACGATAACATCCGCAGGCGCGCAAAAGAGCGAGGCATTTCTATCAATAAGTTAGAAGAGGAAGCGAACATTTCCACTGGCAGCATTTGTAAGTGGGGAAATGGAATAAGCCCAACAGTTAAAAATATCAAAAAAGTAGCTGATATTTTAGAGTGTACAGTTGACGAGCTAATCAGTGATGTGGGAGGTGAGTAGATGCAGGATATATTAAACTCCAGCCAAGCAGCCAGAGTCATAGGCTGTGGACCTCAAATGGTCCGTGAACGAATTAAGCGGGGTATCTGGACGTTTGGGATTGTAGTTACAGCCAAGGAAGCTGGCAACACACAAAATTCTTATGAAATCAATAAGTATCAGCTGGCAGCGCATTTAGGAATACCACCGGAAGAGGTGGACAGAAGATTGAAAGGAGGACAAGCCCATGAGAGTTAGAGACTGGATAGTGGTAGGACTGATGATGAACGGACTGCCAATGGCTATGTTTCTTCATTGGCTGGTCGTGGGATATTAGACATGAAGAAAAGAAAGTGGACAATGAAGAGGATTGTGGACACGTTATTCGTGCTGGTAATCCTAGGAGACATCGCGACAATGATGATGTTCGTGGTGATCTCCATCAAGATTCTGAAAATGCAGGAGGTGATCACATGGCTGATACAGCAAGCTTAAAAGAAATCTTATTCCGGCATAGTGCGGAGCAGTGCAAGGTGTGTGAAGCTATTCCATTTGACCAGATTGGACATCAAATTGAGTATGAAAAGTTCAAGATGCTCCATGAGGTTATTGAGAAAGCTGACCTGGAGGACGAGTACCAGGAATGGAGACGGGCTTACGGATATGTATAGGAAGGTGGCGAGGATATGGAAGATAAGCAGAAGATTCTGGATTTGCTGTTACATGCTCTTCAGGCGACTCGTAATCTGGCTGATCTGGTAGAACTGGAGTACCGGGAAGACCGGGAGCTGGTGTATGCGAAGTTTGCGAGCGGGAATCAGAAGATTGCCAATGTTGCAATGGATTCCGGAACAGCACTGATCAGAGACGTGATCGGGCAGATTGTATAAAAATGAGTGCTCACAAAAGCCCGGCAAGGCGAGAAGCACTCTGGAAATTAGTCAATAATATTATACAAAACAGGAGGAAATTAGTCAAATGGAACATATACCAGGATATGACGAATGGAAAACATCGCCTCCTGAACAGGAACCTGCAACATATTGTGATTGTTGTGGATGCGAACTATATGAAGGAGATTATCTTTACACAATAGATGGCGAAAGCTTGTGTGAAGATTGCGTAAACGAAGAATACAGGAGGACGATATGAATAAGAGAGCTGAGATATGGATGGTATTTCCACCGGATCAGGAATATCGTTATGGCGAGTATCCGTTTAATACAACAGAGGAAAGAAACTGGGTAAATGAACTTGCCATGAAGATTGGCGAAGAAAGAAAATGCAAGACATTTGTGAAAGCGTTATAGGAGGACGGTATGAATTTAGAGTTAAGCATGATTCCTAAGAGCGGAGTCATTTCTACAAATTTTGAAGAAATAAAGGAAAAACTTGAGACAGAAATGTCTACATATAAGACGATGAGAGTAACTGTAGACAATAAAAAAGAAGCAAAAGAAGATATGGCAGATCTTCGTAAGCTCAAGAAAAAACTCAATGATCGCAAGAATGAAGTTAAAGAAGAGTATATGAAACCATATCTTGAGGTGGAAGATGGCGTAAAGCAACTTATCAGTGTCATTGATGGAGCAATTAACTTTTTGGATGGACAAGTTGCGGAGCTGGAAGAACAGCGTGTGCTTGAGAGAAAGGCAGAAATTACAAAAGTTTATGATGAATTTGTAGAAGAGGAACTTTTGGATTACATGCCAATGGAGCGAATCTGGAATAACAAATGGACAAATGCATCTACGACTATGAAATCAATCAGGGAAGACATTACCGGATATGCTACAAATGTTAGAACGGACATTGCAACTATCAATGCTATGCAGTCAGACAAGACGGAACAGGCATTGAACTACTATATGGAGACGAATGACCTTGCATCTTCTATACAAATGATTACTCGCTATGAGCAGGAAAAGGCGAACATCTTAAAGAAAAAAGAACGGGAAGAGAAGGAGAGACGCGAAAAGGAACTTGAGAAAGAACGAGAGCGCGTAAGAGAAGAGGAAAGAAGACGTATCCAGGAAGAGGAAGAAATTAAAGCAGAGGCAGCAAGAAAAGCTATCAGTCAGGTGAAAACGGTTGATGAAGAAAAGGCTGCGGAACTTGCCACGGAAAATTCTAAGACTGTAGTATTCACGGTTAAGGCAACTGATGAAGAACTGGAAGAGATTGAAATGGCATTAACTTCCCTTGGGGTCTACTTTGAAAGGAAAGATGTGTAATGAGCGAAAACGTTCACATTCAAGACAAGCTGGCAGATATTCAGCGAAAGATGAATGTTCCAAAATCCCAGTATAACAAATTTGGAGACTATAATTACAGAAATGCCGAGGATATTCTGTCTGAATTTAAGAAATATTCCTCTGAATATGGCTTGTGTTTAACTATCAATGACGAAGTCCTTGAAATCGGCGGACGTATATATGTGCGTGCTACGGCTACCTTGAAGAGTGGAGCGGAAAGTATTAGTATATCTGGTTATGCCAGAGAAGCCGAGAAACAAAAAGGAATGGATGAAGCCCAGATCACAGGAGCAGCATCTTCTTATGCAAGGAAATATGCATTGAATGGAATGTTCCTCCTTGATGATGTAAAAGACCCGGATACAAATGAATTCGCTGATCAGCAAGGGAGAAAAAATGGAGATGGGCAGAAAAATACATCTGGAAACACAAAGATTAATCAAAGTCATATCAATTCTTTACGGAGTATGTTTCAAAACAAGGGTATTGATGAGAGCAAGGTTCTGATTGCCTATAAAGTTGAAAAAATAGAGGAATTGACAATATCTCAGTACAAAGGAATCTTTAACAACCAGAAAGAAATGAAAGAAAGGTACGGTGTATAAATGGACTTTACTGGTACTTTTGATGGTTTGGGCATGGATTTTACCACTGGCAAGCAGAAAGCAACTCTGACGCTGAATGAAGATGCTAAACAGACATTTGAGAATCTTCATGACAAGAAAGTTGTGATAACAATCAAAGCATATCGGAAAAAGAGAAGTCTTGATGCCAATGCCTATTTTCATGTACTTGTTGGAAAGATTGCAGATGTGACAGGCAACAGCAAAGTATACATCAAAAACAAATTAATAGCAGAATATGGTCAATATGAGACTATTAATGGCGCATTAGTACCACTTCCGCTAGACGATGATATAGATGCATACAATGTGGAATTTGTCCACTTGCAGCCTACATCTAGGACAACCACCAATTCCAAAGGGAAAGTATTTCGTGTCAATTTGGTGATGCGTGGGTCCCATACCTATGACACTGATGAAATGTCCAAACTGATAGACGGTACAGTATCCGAAGCAAAAGACCTTGGCATTGAGACATTAACACCGAACCAGATCAGAGAGATGAAAGAAAGGTGGGGTGTGAAAGTTGAAAAAGAAACTGTGGAGCGTGTTCACAAATGACATGGAGCATTGTTACTTTACCGGAACGCCATATTGCCATAGACACCACATTTTCTATGGACCATACAGATCGAAATCCGAAGAATATGGTTTCGTAATTCCCATAGCATGCTATTTGCACGAGAACGAAGCAGACAGTGTTCACGGGAATCCCAATCAATGGTTGGATCTTAAGCTTAAGCAGATGGCTCAGCAATATTTTGAGGAGCATTACGGGACTAGAGAAGAGTTCATTCGGATTTTTGGAAAGAACAGATTGTAACTTATTCACATAGATTCATGCGGCAAATGTAACTGAAGGTAAAATGTTCGGTTTTGCAAATATTGTGTCACGATGCCGGAGATGCCGCACTCCGGCAGAAAGGAGAAAATATGACGTCGAGAGAAAAAGCAGAAGATTATTTTCATCGGATATGCGACGGGCACAGAAATGCAATACAGCGTCCAGCGGATCCGAGTGTAGATAGAATATTTCGTAATATGGTAGAAAAAGCGAATTGTAACGGTGATTGCATTATCAATGTCGGGAAAGGTGTATTTCGACCGATACCGAGTGATCCGGTAGATGAAGCAGCGTTTCACGAATATATAGCCAAAGACTTACATAGGGCGAGAGCGATACAGCTCAAACGATTATGCATGAAGCAGACTTACGATAGTTGGAGCAGATGCTCAGAGGTATCAAAATGAATTCTAACAATAAGGGAAAGAATGGTGAGCGCGAGCTTGCCACAATATTAAGAGAGTATGGGTATGACAGCCGGAGGGGGCAACAATATTGCGGATCAAACGGAGATGCTGATGTTGTAGGCCTTCCAGGAGTCCACATCGAATGTAAGAGGGTGGAAAGGCTTAATATCTATGATGCTATCGAGCAATCGAAGAATGATGCTAGAGATGGCGAAAATCCAGTTGTTATGCATCGAAGAAATAGAAAAGAGTGGCTTGTTACAATGCCGTTAGATGATTGGATGAAAATGTATGGGAAGGCATTGCATGATAATTAGAAGAGGTGAAAAGTAATGAGAGACAGCTTTGTATTTTACCGATCATTTGCAGATGCTATCGCAGGACTTCCGCCCGAAGAGTATAAGAAGGTTATGCAAGCCATCATAGGTTACGCATTAGACGGTACTGAACCTACTGCAGGAGGGATTGAATATACAGTATTTTGCCTAGTGAAACCTCAGATTGATGCGAATAATAAGCGTTACGAGAACGGGAAAAAAGGTGGTAGACCAATAACCAAACAGGAACCAAGAGATAACCAAGATGTAACCAAGAAAAAACCAAACAATAACCAAGATGTAACCAACCCACAACCTAATGTATATGTAAATGTAAATGATAATGATATTAAAAAGAAAGACACTAACGTGTCTAAAGAAAAAGCGTCCCGCTTTAAACCACCCACAGTAACAGAAGTTGAAAATTACTGCAGGGAAAAGGAATATCGCATTGATTGTGAGCGATTTGTTGACTTTTATCGGTCTAAGGACTGGATGGTTGGAAAAAACAAAATGAAAGACTGGCGTGCCGCAGTGAGAAACTGGGCGAGAGGGAATCGGCTGGAATTGACCGCGAAACCCGCGCAAGGAACAAAATTTAATAATTTTACCGGTCGCGATTACAACATGGACGCGCTGGAACTTGCGATGCTGGGAGGTGCAACTCATGAGAATTAAGCAGATCAGCCTCACTGAATGGTATGACATTCCAGGATATGGCGGAAAGTATCAAATCAACTATTTCGGCAATATCCGCAGAACATTGAAACGTGGGTACAAGGACTTACATCCATACATCAAGAGTTCCAATGGGCGCAGGATTGTAAAACTGAATGGCAAGGAACAGGTAGTCATGAAGCTGATGCAGATCACATTCATCGGGGCGTTGCCACCGGGAAAGGTAGCATATCACAAGAATGGTATCATCACAGACGATGCACTAAACAATATTGGTATCACTACCAGGAGTGAACTTGGCAGATTGACTGGAAGGAGCAATGGGTGTGAGATGTCGGTTGTGAAGATCAGTCCAGAGGGAGAAATTGTTGATTTTTACAGATCAGTCAGGGAAGCAGGTAGGAAGAATCACATGTCATATCAGACGATATTAGATAGGATCAGTGGAAAGGTAAAAAGTTTATATGCGCCGGATGGGTATGTGTACTGCAAGGACAATGCCTGGGCGATCAATAAGGCAGTTCGAAGGATAGAACTGGATAGAAAAGAAGAATGCGGTGTTGATTTTATACCAGCACCGGAAGTGATATTTGATTTTTAACATAGTGAAAGGAGACGGAGCTCCGGCCGGGCAAAGATATATATCGGCTCCTTTTAAAGATGGATTACATAGAATTTTTGAAGAAAAAAATTGAACTTGCTGTAGATAGTGGGTTTGAAGTAGATAAAGAAAGAATTAATCAAGCATTAAAACCACACCAGGCAGATGCAGTAGCATGGGCGCTTAAAGGTGGCAGGCGTGCACTGTTTGAATCATTTGGACTTGGAAAGACTGTACAGGAAATAGAATTCTGCCACCTGGCAGCAGTACATGAAGGTGGAAAAGCTTTGATTGTGCTGCCATTGGGAGTAAAGCAAGAGTTTACACAAGATGCAGTAGACATTCTTGGCTATGAAAGACCGAAATATGTACGGACCATGCAGGAAGTAAAAGAAGCAAAAGAACAGATTCTTCTGACAAATTATGAAAGAGTCCGAGATGGAGATATAGATCCATCATATTTTGCAGCAACATCATTGGACGAGGCAAGTGTACTACGATCGTTTGGTAGTAAGACATATCAGACGTTTTTGGACAAATTCAAGAATGTGAAATATAAGTTGGTTGCAACAGCCACGCCATCGCCGAATAGATACAAGGAGTTAATACACTACGCCGGCTATTTGGAAGTGATGGACACCGGACAGGCTCTCACAAGATTTTTTCAAAGAGACAGCACAAAAGCGAACAACCTAAAATTATATCCAAACATGGAAGATGAATTTTGGTTATGGGTGAGTTCCTGGGCGTTATTCATCACAAAACCGTCAGATCTCAATCCGGAATATTCTGACGAGGGATATAATCTCCCAGATCTAAAAGTGAACTGGCATGAATTACCGATTGAGTACGGAGATGCTGTTGAAAAAGACGGTCAGATAGCATTATTCAATGAAGCGGCAGCAGGATTAAAAGAAGCAGCACAGGTAAAAAGAGAAAGCATCGAGCAAAGGGTTCAAACCATGAAAAAGATAGTTGAAGACTCACCGGAAGACCACTTTGTGCTGTGGCACGACCTAGAGTCAGAACGACACGCAATAAAAAAGGCACTTCCGGAAGTGGTAGATATCTACGGATCTATGGACTATGAAACACGCGAGAATAGAGTTATAAATTTTTCACAGGGAAAAACAAGACTTTTTGCGACAAAGAAATCTATTTCCGGTTCTGGCTGCAACTTCCAGAGATATTGTCACAGAGAGATATTCTTAGGGATAGATTATGAGTTCAATGATTTTATCCAGGCAATTCACAGGTGTTATAGATTTCTACAAAAAGAACCGGTGCAGATAGACATCATATACATGGAAAACGAAAGAGAAATTAAGGACGCGCTCATGGAAAAGTGGAAAAATCATGACCACATGGTAGAAAAGATGATTGAAATTGTAAAAAAATACGGATTATCCTCTGCAAATATTGAGAAGCGTCTGGAAAGGAAAATGGGTGTAGAAACGGTGAGAGTTGAAGGTAAAAATTACACAGCAGTTCATGATGACTGTGTGGAAGAGACAAGAAGAATGGAAACAAACAGTATTGATCTGATTCATACCTCCATTCCATTCGGAAATCATTATGAGTACAGCGCAAATTATAATGATTTTGGACATAACAAAAATACAGAAAAATTCTTTGAGCAGATGGACTTCTTGACGCCGGAGCTTCTGAGAATACTAAAGCCGGGACGGGTGGCAGCAGTCCACGTAAAAGACAGAGTGCTATTTGGGAATGCTACAGGTACAGGAATGCCAACTATTGAACCATTTCACGCATTATGCATCGAACACTATATAAAACATGGCTTTCAGTATTTCGGAATGATTACAGTCATTACAGATGTTGTGAGAGAAAATAATCAGACTTATCGCCTAGGGTGGACGGAACAATGTAAAGACGGTTCCAAGATGGGAGTGGGTTGTCCAGAATACATTTTATTATTCCGAAAACTCCCAACAGATCATTCAACGGCTTATGCAGATACTCCGGTGAAAAAGAGTAAGGAAGAGTACACAAGAGCACGCTGGCAGATAGATGCACATGGTTACTGGAGGTCATCAGGCGACCGCCTGATCAGCAAAGAAGAACTGAAAGACATTTCCGTAGACAACCTGCAAGCAGTGTATAGAAAATACTCCAGGGAATCTGTATACAGTTATGAAGAACACGTAAAGCTTGCGGAAGAGCTGGATAAAAACGGAAAGCTTCCAGCATCATTCATGGTAGTTGCACCGGGTTCCTGGAATCAGATGGAAGTATGGGATGATATCAACCGAATGCGGACATTAAATACAACACAGAGCCGCAGAAGATTACAGATGCACGTATGTCCGTTGCAGTTGGATATTGTGGAGCGCATCATAGACAGATTCAGCAATCCGGGAGAGACGGTATTAGATCCATTCGGAGGGCTTATGACAGTACCAATGACAGCAGTAAAAATGAACCGGAAAGGATATGGAATAGAATTAAGCCCAGATTATTTCCGAGATGGAGTGGGATACTTGCAGGAAGCAGAAAATGAGAGAGAAACACCAACATTGTTTGATTTTATTGAAGGAGGAGAACATGGCAGTAATTCGTAGTATCCGAGGTGGCACAGCCGGTCTGAATGAAGAAGATCGGCTTACAATTGCCAGGCTGTTAATTAAGGCAGGGTATTCCGTTAAGATTGGATATCGTGTGATTCCAGGTAATACAAAGGGCAAGAAAGAATATATCGTGGAGTATTGGGAGAAAGGAGAAGAATAGATGCTTACAGGAGTTAATTTTGAAAAAGCAATAGATTATTACAAGAAAGGTAAGGAAGTTATAGTACTTGATAGAAATTCACTTGGAAAGAATGAAAAATCTGGATACGATACATTTTCGTTTTCAGAGCTTGGAAAGAATTTGGATTTCCTGGTAGATGTTCCTGCAGTACCAAATCCGGAGTTTGAACAGGCTGTACAGGATATGGTTGAGCCTGATCAGAATGAGAACGATACTGAAGGGGACGAGTTGTATTAGAAATCAAATCAGAGGAGGGAGAGCATGAGAATCATTAGTCAGAACGGATTATTGGATGCGCCTTATGAATTGATTGCAATTTCACCATATTCGAAAAATATGGCAACAATCGTTGGAACATTTCTGGGGAATGACCTCGGCAAAGGAAATAGAGTTTATATTTTAGCTGAATATTCCACCGAAGAAAAAGCAATCAAAGCTATGGAGATGTTCAGAGAATATTACGATAGTATATTTTTTGAGCCAAAATCAGAAATTTTTCAATTCCCGGCGGAAGAGGAGGTCGAATAAATGCGATATACAGAATATCATGCTGGAAAAGCAGTGATTAAAGACAAGAACAAACTGTCGGAAGCTATGGAGAAGCTGGCAAGATATGAAGATGCCGAGGAAAAGGACAGGCTTGGTCAGTGGATTCCATGCAGTGAGAAGATGCCGGAAGATGAATACTACATACTGGTATCATTTGAAAACTACACAATGCCGGATATCGCGCGATATGAAGAAAATGACGATGGCGGTACGTTCTATCCGGGAGATGAAGAAGAAACCTATGCGCATTATGGATTGACTGTTAATGCCTGGATGCCATTGCCGGAGCCGTACAAGGAGAAAGAATGATGGAACTGAAAGAACTTGTAATTAAGACGTTGGACATATTCGAAGTGAAAAGCGAAGATGCACTTTCTGAAAAAATATTCGATGCAGTAAAACAAAATAATACAGAAAAATTCGCACAATTTCGCGAATTGGTTGGGGATCTAAGCATAGATTGGTTGCAAATGATATATCAATATTATTTAGCAGAACGGAAAGAGAAAATGCAAGATTATACACCTAAAAGTCTCGCATTATTCATGGGAAAATTAATTGGAGGTGCCGATGTAATAACAGATTTATGTGCCGGAAGTGGAGCATTGACAATTCAAAAATGGTGCATGAATAACGAACAAAAATTTGAACTGTATGAATTTGATGAAAATGTAATTCCATTTTTATTATTCAATATGGCTGTAAGAAATATTAAATGCATCGTATATCATTCAGATGTATTGAAACAAGAGATATATCACGTTTATAGAATCGATAAAGGCAAGGAATTTGGAACATTTACGGAGGTGACAAAATGAAAACTGCTTTAATTTCAAATCCGCCATACAACATGAAATGGCAAGTGCCGGCATTCGCACAACTTCAACCTAGATTTGCTGATTGTTATATTGTTCCACCTGAGAGCAATGCAAATTACGCATTTATTCTTACTGGACTTGAAAAGCATGACAGATGCGTATTATTGTTACCGACATCGATAATGAGTAGCAAGCTAAAAGAAGAGAGCGCAATAAGAACGTGGCTGATAGAAAAAAACCTAGTAGAAGCAGTAATTGTTTGTCCAGACAATATGTTTGTATCAACATCAATTGGGACCTGTATTCTATTGTTGGATAAAAACAAAAAAACAGCAACAACCGAAATGGTTGATTTGCGAAGAAGATACGTTGAAGAAGTACGTGAACAAAATGGACAATATGGTAGTGCTTCACATACAAATAGGACATATAAGAAAACTTTTAAAGCCATAACAGAAGAAACGATGAATGAAACTATTTCAGCAATCGAGGAGCGAAAAAATATTCAAGGTTTTTGCAAATCTGTAAGTATTGAAAAAATGAAAGAAGATAAATACACATTGCTGGCATGTCATTATATCGATATTGAAGAAACAGCAGATGTCCATAGGAGTTATGCAGATATAGTAAATGATATAAACAGAATCACGCAAGAAAAAAATGCCTGTAAATTAACATTAAATGAGACAATTGCAAAAAGGCTTGGGTTTGATATCGAGCTATACAAACAAGACCAGAAAGAGCATGAATTAAATGATTTACTCATGCAATTGGGAGCTGAAAAACTCTGTAAACAAGATTATTTCACGACTTCAAAAAAGAAAAATGAGATAAGATTCGAGAATAATAGCAAAGAGCAGCTGTCAAGTATACTGGTTATGATATTGCAGAACTGGAAACAGCATATTTATTTTCTCAACCAAGAAGAAAACAGATATCTAGCGGAGCTGAGGGATGCTTTACTGCCTGATCTGCTTAGTGGAAAACTTCAAAGCTATATAAAGGAGGAAGAACATGAGCAGACTAATTGATGCAGATTTGCTAATGAGAAAATGCGAGAAATGGTTAAAACCGAAAGCACCAGACGAAGATGAAATGGTTTCGTTGGCAGATATTGCGGTATCCATGCTTATGGAAATAGAAGAGCAGCCGACAGCGTTTGACGTGGAGAATGTTGTTTCTAACTTAGAGCAGCTAAAGCTTGGTGGAGCTTGTGAGGACTGCGGATATTGCGAATATTTCAATGAGTGCTGGTATGGAGATATGAGTGAAGAGCACGCTATAGATATGGCAATTGAAATAGTTAAGCGAGGTGGAAGAGATGAGCGACAGTAAATGCCAGCGCCTCGATGCCATATCAGACCGTGACCAGATGGCAGAAAATCCACCAACGGAAGAAGCGAGCAGACGATTCCGGACACCGGCATGCTACAGCATATTGGGATATCTGGCGAGGCAGAAGGCGAAAAGGAACAAGATTGATACAGTGGAGGAGATAGGACGTGGACAAAGAATGCTTGAAAAGGTATCAGAAGAATCAGAAGGAATTACAGAGCCTTGAAAGAATTCTGGAAAGATTATATCAGCAGTTAGAGGACGTTCCTGAAGTATCGGGTAAAGTAAGTAAGTCTTCAGATGACTTTCCCTACATAGAACAGCATGTTACAGTCAGTATGCAGGAGCCCAAAAGCGCTTCCAGAATAAAGGATAAGATCCAGGAGAAGGAAAACAGAAAGAAAGAGGTGCTGTCTGATATGGCACGAGCAGAAAGGATTGTCGTAGGAATACCGGAAGGATTGACACGACAGATTATGGAACAGGTGTATTTGGAAGGAATGAGCCAGCAGGAGGTTGGAGAAGCTATTGGATATACACAAGGAAGGATAGCACAGATTATAAAGACAGTAACAAAAGATTAATAACATTAATAATTTAGATATGTTATTATTATACTGAACTTAGTGAAAAGACAGTTTTCCACGTTGAGTTCACTTCCTCAATAAGTACATACAAAACCTAGAAGGAACGGCTTGGTGACAGGCCGTTCTTTTGTTGCACAATGTCGTATTTTAAGATATTATGAGGGTAGGTTTTAGGTATGGGAGGAAATGTTGAATGATTGAAAATAAAGAGATGTTACTGTACAGTGCACAAAAGGCTGTAAAACACATTTCGAAAGTAGGGGCTGAAAATGCAGACGATAAAGAATGCTTTTTCATTATTGGAACCGCACTTCATTGGGTTATAGATTGTATCGATCGTATTCCTGATATGCAGATAAAGGAAGAACATAAGAAATTATTTTCAGGATTAAGATTTGCGAATAATTGTTTGAAACACAATATAACTTTTACAAAAGCTCATAAAGCCAAGGGACATGATTATCCTTATGATTTTCCGTACGATTATGGTACGCACTTTATATGGACATCGTTAGATGAAGTTAATGTATTGGAGAGAAAAGAAAATCAGAGGATGAATTATAAAAATAATTTTGAAGGGAAAAATGTTTTTATAACAATGTCGGAAATAATGAGCGAGATAGAAAAATATTATGAGATTTTGTGAGGCGAAGCCTATGAGTGGTTATGAGATAATTAAAGAGCATAAATGTCTATTGGATAAGATGAAAAAAGATAGAATATTTTCGTTATGCTTTGAAAATAATAAATTTTATTTAGATGAACAATGTGACGATTATTTTTCTCATGAACTCACAAAAGAAGAATGCTTTGAATTGTCGAAAATGTTTGATGAAATTGCAAATGTAATGCATGAATAGAGAATTACAGACAGGGCACCATCCGGGGTGCTTTTCTGATGCAAAAATAAACCAGAATTGAAGGTGGTGAAGTGGCGAATGAACAAAACTTAATCCCATATGGAAAAGGCAATCGAAGTGAGAGCGAAGAAAGAGAAATGCGTTCAAGGGGTGGAAAAAGAAGTGGTGAGACCAGACGCAGGAAAGCAGCTCTCAGGGATACGATGAACAGGCTATTAACTATGCAGGTAGAAGTTGATGGCTTATCAGATATATTGCGGTCAGATGGTGGTGAGAGCACCTACGAGGAAGTCATAGCAATGGCTATGATTCAGCAGGCGTCACTGGGAGACGTGAAAGCATATCAGGCAATCATGAAGACCGTCGGACAGACGGAAAGGTCTGAAGCTGATTTAGAAGAACAGAAGATTCGAACAGATAGAGCCAAGAGAGCCAGAGATCAAGAGATTGGTGACACGGACAATCAGGACGAGAATATCCGTGATTTCCTGAAAGCTATGAGACCAACACAGGAAGATCTGGATAATCTGTTCGATGATGAAGAGGAGGAAGAGGAAGATGCCGAGGCGGAAGAAGAGACCGGCGAAGTTTAATTTTAAGCCATTCTCTCCGCAACAGCAGAGACTGATTCACTGGTGGAGACCAATGGTCAGAACTTCGGAGAGTAATTACGTGATTGCAGATGGATCCATCCGATCAGGAAAGACGATTGCCTGTATTATTGGCTTTCTAACTTGGTCGCAAGAAATGTTCTCCGGAGAGTCATTTATTTTAGCCGGAAAGACGATGGGTGCGTTGAAAAAAAATGTGGTCAGACCGATGCTTCAGATGTTGGAAGCATGGGGATGGTCTTATGAATATATTAGATCGGGTACGGATGCAAGGTTGGAGATCGGAACGAACACATATTATCTGTATGGTGCAAACACAGAAGCGGCGCAGGATGCACTGCAGGGATTAACTGCCGCCGGCGCGTATCTCGATGAAGCAGCATTATTCCCGAAGAGCTTTGTAGATCAGGCAATTGCCAGATGTTCAGTGGATGGTTGGAAGTTCTGGATGAACTGCAACCCGGCGGGGCCGCATCATTTCATCCGCGAGGAGTATCTGACAGGAGAGGCTATGAAGCAGAAAAAAGTGTATCATTTGCATTTTACGATGGATGATAACTTTTCGATTTCTCCGAAGCGTAAAGAAGAATACAAGAACGCATGGCCGCATGGCAGTGTATTCTACAAGCGTTTTATTCTTGGAAAATGGGTTGCAGCAGATGGGCTTATCTATCAACAGTTTGCTGATCACACGAAAGATTATCTCGTTGATCGGAAGTGGCTTGAGGATAATCAGATTATGTATGCAGTGATCGGAGTCGATTTCGGAGGCACGAAGTCGGCTCATTCCTTTACACTGACTGGATTCACAAAAGGGTTCAAGCAGGTGGTCGTATTGGATGAGTATTACTGCAAGAAGCGCATCAACCCGAAACAGCTCCAGGACGATTTCATTGATTTTGTCCGGAGGGCGCAATCGAAGTACAAGGTGTATGAAGCATATTGTGACAGTGCAGAGCAGACGTTGATATCCGGGTTAGAGATGGCTTGTATTCAGGAGCATGTAGTGATCGATATTAAGAATGCAATCAAAGGTCCGATTAATGACCGAATAGCATTCTACAACAGCCTGATAGCTCAGCGCAGATGGAAGATTATGAAGCATTGCACACATATCATTGCTGCATTTGAAGAGGCAGTATATGACGAGAAGAAAAAGAACATGGACGTGCGACTGGACGATGGTGAGATGAATGTTGACAGTCTGGACAGTACGGAATACAGCACTGAGAGTATACAGGACGAAATCATGTATATTGCAGCATAGGAGGTGGAAAACGTGAGAGATAGCACATATAAGAGAGTGAAAGAGTATCTGGTACAGAGAGGATATCCCGCAGTACCAGATGAAACATATGACCATATTGATGAATGGCTGGAGTGGTATCAGAACGACGTTGAGAAGTTCCATCACTATAAGCTATACAATGGAGCCGTAATGACGAATCAAGAACGCTATAAGTTGGGAATGGCTAAAACAGTCTGTGAGGACTGGGCGAACTTGTTGCTCAATGAGAAGGTGGCTATTAAAGCAGGAAAATACAGTAAGCGTCTGGCAGAAATTTTAAACTACAATAATTTTCGCGTACAAGGGAATCGGCTTATAGAAAAAGCTTTTGCTCTAGGTACAGGAGCTTTCGTGGAGTATCTAAATGCAGATGGTCAGGTGATTATTGATTATATTCGTGCCGATATGATATACCCACTGTCTTGGGATAATGGGGATATTACAGAGTGTGCGTTTGGAACAGCGAAGATGTTGAACGGAAAAGAAGTCATATATCTGCAGATGCACCGGTTCGGAAAGGTTAATGACGGAGAAAAAAAAGATCAGTATTACATTGAAAATGTCTATATTGATGCAAAAAGCGGGAAAGAGATTGAAGCCCCGGAGGATATTGAAGAGCTGGTATTTACAAAGAGCGCAGAGCCGTTATTCCAGATTATAACGCCGAATATCTGTAATAACATAGATTTGGACAGCCCGCTCGGAGTATCCGTATATGCGAACGGAATTGACGAGGTGAAAGGCTGTGACCTTATCTACGACAGCTACATGAACGAGTTCGTCTTAGGTCGAAAACGAATCATGGTGCCAATCAGCATGGCGAGAAGGCAGATGGAGGCGGATGGAATATCTTCTCCGACATTCGACCCAGATGATACGGTGTACTATTTACTCCCAGAAGATAAGAATGGCAATAATCAACTGACCGAAGTCGATATGTCAATCCGGGCACAGGAGCATGAGCTTGGTATTCAGAAATCATTAGATCTGCTGAGCCTCAAGGTAGGCATGGGTGCCGGCAGGTACAAGTATGACTCTGGAGGAGTCAAGACCGCGACAGAGGTTATCTCAGACAAGTCGGATCTCTATCAGAATCGACAGAAGCACTGCATTGTGATAGCTGATGTAATTATTAATATGGTCCGTGCGGTATCGTTTCTTGATACTGGCGGAGCTATTGATGCGACAGTGGATTTTGATGATTCTATCATTGAGGATAGCAACTCACTCATTGATAAGAATGTTAAACTTGTGAATGCAGGTCTTCGTTCCAAGCTTACTGCAATCATGGAGATTAACAAGTGCTCTGAACAGGAAGCTCAGGAAGAATTAGAGCGAATCAGGCAAGACAATCAAATTACCGGACAGGATATTGACTGGACAGGAGGAGAGGATGATGAACTGGACGAGGAGGACGATTCACCCGAAGAAAAAGAGGGTGAGGAGAATCAAGACCCCGATGATTCTAAGAGTGGCAAAACGCCTGATCCGGGCGATAAGGAGTAGGTGGTAGTTTGTGAACATACTGGAGAACCAACAGCTTGCAGAACCTGTGGACGGCATCTATATTGATCTAGAGGCTCAAATATTACAGAATATCGCCAGGCATCTACAGGGGTGGGAACAACCCATTGATACAGACCGGTGGCTGATGCAGAAACTGGCTGAGATTGGAAAGCTTAATCAGGAAAATATTCGGCTGATTGCCAAGATGTCTGGATTAAGTCAGACTGCAACTGAAAGAATGCTGAATGAAGCAGCACAGGACGCTATCAACAATATGGAACCAGGACTCCGATACATGGCAAGGCGGGGGCTCGCTGAGGAAGCTGTACAGGCTGATAAGAGCAAGAACGTGAAGCGTGTAGTGCATAGCTTCCGAAAACAGGCGAAAGATACGCTGAATATGTGCAACACAGTCATGTTGTACAAGGCATCTGAGAAATACAAAGGTCTCGTCAGCAATATAGCGCAGGAGGAATGGAACATTCTGAACAGTGGCGCTGGAGGAGTGGTGAGTGGTGTTGAGTCAAGACAACAGGCGGTTAGACGATGTATCAGACAGCTGAATGACAAGGGCATCCCGGCATTTGTGGATAAGCGAGGGCGAGAGTGGACTCCAGAAGCCTATGTGAACATGGCTATGAGAAATACGGCCAGAAGTACAGCCGAGGAAGTTCAGGACGCCAGGATACGAGATGCCGGGTGTCACTTGATACAGATCGACAGTCATTCCGGTGCACGCCCCAAATGCGCAAAGGATCAAGGCAAGATATTTGACTTGAACAATGGGAGCGGGTACACAGAAGATCTGCATGGAAAGAAGATTAAGTATTACCCTTGGAATTCTTCCAGCTATGGTGAACCGGACGGGATTCTCGGAATCAATTGCGGGCATCATAAGTGGCCATTCATTCCAGGCGTGAATATACAGAGGCATTTTCCGACAGAGGATATGGATGCTAATGATAAGCTGTATAAGCAGACACAGGTGCAGAGAGCTCTTGAGAGGGAAGTGCGAAAGCAGAAACGGGAATGTATGATGCTGGACGCGGCAGGAGATCAGGAGGGGTTCGAGGAAGCTTCTGTAAAGCTCAAGCGGACAGAGAATAAGCTAAAGTATTACGTGAAAGATACTCCCGGATTACACCGCAGGACTGACAGGGAGCAAGTGGTCGGGTTTGATAAAAGGCTATCTGCTGAAGCGGTAGCATCAAATAAAGCCTATACAAAGGCAATGCAAACTGATACAATAAAATTGAAAGATACCTATATCGTCAAGAAACTAAGTGCAAAGGGAAAGAATTACAAGGTCGTGGATAAAACGACTGGAGTTGAGTATGAATTTTCACCTGGCACTCGCATACAGGACTCAGAAGTATTTGCCGGTAAGGGTACACGGCATCCGTTGCATGAGGGTGTTGCAGAAGGATTAACAGAACAGTACGGCGGACGAGTATCTGATTGGCAGCATGCAAAAGGTTTTGGAACATTGCTGGATCCTGATACCGGAGAAGAACTGGAGGCAGAAGTTCACTGGTTCCAGGCTAAAGACGTAGGCAAGGTAAAATTCAAAGTAAAGGAGTGGTTAGATGAAGGTTAGATATCTTGGGAAAACAGAATTTTTAGTTCTGACAAATAACAAAGTATATGATGTCCAGTCGGTTGAAAAAGGCTGGTACCGAATTATCGACGACTCAGGAGAGGATTATCTGTATCCACCTAAATATTTTGAAACAGTAGAAGAGTAACGCCACTGATCAGAAATGGTTGGTGGTATTTTTATACGCATTTTTAGGAGGTGATGCTATTGATTGCAATCAATATTACCAGAACTGGTCTGACGGTAGATGGCCATGCAGGATATGCAGAAATCAGAAATGATATCATTTGTGCAGCTGTATCAGCATTAACACAGGGACTTGTACATTCGCTCAAAGCGCTTACAGATGACGAGATCTCTTACCACATTGCTGACGGGCATATTGATATAGAATATAAGGATTTATCAGAAAAGGGGTGCCTTCTGGTAGATTCTTTTTTTATTGCCGTGAGTGACATACAGAGAACTTATGGTACTGAATACGTACAAGCTACGGCTGCCGACGGGCGTTAAGCGGAGAAATGGAGGATATATCATGAAGAACATGAACATGAAGAAAAGATACTGGACAATGAATCTGCAGGTTTTTGCCGGAGACGGAGGAGATGATGATCCGGGAGATGAAGGCGGAGATGATGATAACGATGATCCAGGAGACGATGATGACGACAGTGACGATGATGAGCCGGAAGAGAATGAAAAGAAATTCTCCCAGAAGGATGTGGATGATGCTGTCAAGAAACGTCTTGCCAGAGAAAAAAGAAAATGGCAGAGAGAACAGCAGAAAAAGGCTGGAAAGAAACCGAACGGTAAGGTCAAGACCGGAGAGAGTAGCGAGAAAGAAGATGATGATACTGAAACACAGGAGCTCCGTGATAAGGCTGCCAAGGCAGATGAGATGGAGATGAAATGGACATGCCTGGAGCATGACGTGGATAAGGCTTGTGTGGATGATGTTCTTGCACTGGCCAGAGTGCACATGGCTAAAGATGCGGATATGGATATCGAGGACGCTATCGACGAGGTATTGAAGAAATACCCACAGTTCAAAGAATCTTCCAAGGATAAAGACGAGGAGGACGATGAAGAAGAACCAAGAAGCAAGTCCTGGGGACAGAGACAGAATGGCCGCAGAAAGAAAATGTCTGGTGTTGAGGCGGCGTTCTATTCAAAGAACCCAGGATTAAAAGATGATTAAGGAGTGATAATAGTATGAAATTTATGATGTATTTACAGCTTTTTGCACACGCACACCAGGAGCGCTGGTCTTCTCTGGTGGATAAAAAGCTCAGACAGACTCTTGTTACAAGAGATAACTATATTTTTAACACTAACTATGAAGGAAATCCAAAAGCCGGAAAGGTTAAGATTCCGGTAAGAGACACGGAAGTAGCGGTCAAGGATTATGACAAAGCTACGGGAGTTGACCTGGACAAAGGTTCGACCGGATATATTGATCTGGACATCGACCAGGACAAAGCAGTCAATGAGCTGATTGACGGATATGATGCCACAGCAGTTCCGGATAATCTGGTTGCAGATCGCTTGGATTCAGCTGGATACGCACTTGCGTTGGAGATGGATAAGAAATCTATCAATATGTTGGAGACAACGGAAGGTATTAAAGTGTGTGCAACAAAAACAGCTGCTACAGATGCAAATGCATACAAACATGTGCTTGATGCCAAGACCTATCTGACACGAATTGGTGTTCCGACAGATAGACGATGGATGATTTGCTCTCCAGAGTTCATGGCGGTGCTGATGATGGATGATCACTTTATTCGTCAGGGAGATCTCTCTCAGAGAATGAAAGAGGCAGGTGCAACAGGAGCAATTGCTGGATTCGCACTGTTTGAATCAGGAAATACAATGGTTGATGATACGAAAATCGTTGCATCTAAGAAGACTACAACTGAATTTATTGCCGGTCACCCGAATTGGTGCCATCGTGTGCAGGAGTGGGGTGTGGATGTACATATTCAGGATCTTGGTGGATCTGGAAAATATATCGGAGCTTCTGCAGTACAGGGTCGTAAGATCTACGGTATGAAGATCTCAAAACCACAGACCGTATATGTGAAGCGTACAGAGGCGTAAGGAGCTGATCTGAATGTATGTGGATGAAACATATTACAATGATGTATTCAAAGGTGAACCGGTAGAATCTGCCGGTTTCTCTGTATTGTGTCAACGAGCCGGAGAGATTGTTGAGGAGCTGACGTTATACAGGCTTACAGAAGAGGGTTTCCCTATGATGCCGGAAACGACGCAGAAGCTTGTGAAGAATGCGGTGTGCGCACAGATTGAATATCTGGACGCGAACGGCGGGGCAGAGATGGATATGGGAAATGGAATGTCAGGAGCAACACTTGGCAAGTTTTCTTATTCTGGAACTTCTTCCGGAACTGGATCCACGGAACAGTCTATATTTTCACCGAGAGCGGAAAGAATCTTGTGGCCGACTGGTCTGACTTATCGAGGAGGGAGCTGGTGATGAGACCGATTCCGAAAAGACTGTTGATTCACACAGCCACCCTGTATCAGCGAGTCAATGTGGATAAGTGGGGAAAGGGCGAACTGAATGGAGGACAGGAACTGTCTAACATCCGGATAGAGCCATCCAAACAGATTATCCGGGATAAGAATAATGCAGAGGTACAGTTGGCTGCTACGCTTTTCTATGACTGTCGCAACAGCAGACCTTCTGATGTTTCTTTTGAAGTTGATCAAGTAGTTGATTTCAACGGTCAGAAACACCAGATAAAAACGGTAGAGACTCTGTATGATAATTCCAAACTGCATCATTATGAGATAGGAATGGTGAGATATGGCAAAGATTAAGACCCGGGTTACATTGCGAACACCACAGGCAGCTGCATTAATAAAGGCAGCAAGTAACGAGGCACTGACTGATATGGGATTACAAGCGTTACAAGATGCATCTAAACATGTTCCACATGACCAAGGAGATCTTGAAGGTAGCGGACTGGACAACAGTGATAAAAAAGCCACAGGCGGTAAATATACGATGCGTTGGCATACTTCATATGCGCAGTATCTATGGAATGGAGACGTGATGTACGGTAATCCGACAGAAAGAAGATATGGACCCAAAAAGATTTCCTTCACATCGGCACTCGCTCATGAAGAGTGGGCGAAGTATGCCAGGGAAGTATATGGTGAACAATGGAAGCAAGTATTCCAGGCAGCGTTGAAGAGGAGGCTTAAGTGATGCTGACAGAATTATTAGAACTAATTGCAGATACGGCAGAGAAGAACTGCAATCTCGGCACGGAGATTTCCCTGGAAGAGCTTCCAAAAGATGGAGGAATCTATGCTGAGCTTGGAGAAGGATTTACGGAATCGACAAGCTACAACAAGCAGGAAGTCAAGATGATCCCGGTATTATTCTTGTGCCGGCATGCAGATCAGAAGCGTTGTCTGGAACAACTGTGTGAGATTGCCGGATACCTGCAGGGATTAAAGAAGTATCCACAAGGAAAGACATTTTCGTGGCTGGACACAACAGTAGCAAAGGAACCAAGTAAGATAGGGCGAGATGAGGACGGGGTGTATCATTATTCCTGCATCTTGAACTGTAAAATATATTGTTAAGAAAGGGTGATATTATGAAGAACATGGATTTACAGATATTCGCGGAGCCAAATGTCCCAAGTAATCCGATTACTCCGGAAATCAACTATGAGACAGAGGCATTCATCAACACGTCTCCGGCAGAAGGACAGCCTACTTGGGCGTCGCTTGCGAATTTGACAACAAATATGGCGCAGAGCTTAAATGAGGTCATTCAACAGCTTACTTATTACGCCGACAAAGGCTGGGGATCCAGTGAGGTAACAGGTGCACAGCTTACATTAACACTGACAGGCTCAGTGATGCCAGGTGATGATGCGTGTGATTATATTTTGAGTGATGATGTGATGTACGGACTTGGCGAGAAGAGAAAGACACATATGAAGCTGCAGAAAGGCAAAAAGATAATTATTTGGCCAATTACGTTGGCAAATATTACTCCGGCTTATGGAGATGCGAACAATATCAATTCACTGACTGTGACCATTCATGGTAATGGACGTCCGTCAATTGGTGCAACAGCATAGGGAGGGCATAGCTCTCCCTTTTTTAGGAGGTAAAGATCATGGCATATCAGGCAAAACGAAACAAAAGATTTGAGGAAGACTTCGAACTGGTAGATGAAAATGGCGTTGTGCAGCATACATTGAAAGTATCCTTGGATGCAGATGATATGGTCGCAAAGATCAATCGGAAATACACGGCACTGGTCAGAGCGCTTTCAGATGTGCAGGCAATCAAAAGAAAAGAAGCCAGCAACGAACAACTAAGTGATGCGGTCGAGATGCTTGGAAGAGCAGAAATAGACATGTTTGAAGCTGTATTTGGAGCAGATGGGACAGAGACCATTCAGCAGTTCTACAAAGACCATTATATCGAGATGGCAAAGGAAGTCATCCCATTTATCACCGGAGTTGTTATTCCAAGGCTTACTGAAATCAAGGCGGAGAATAAGAAAGCATTGGTGAGTCAGTATAATCGCGCGAAAAAGAGACGGAGATTCTGGTAATGGGAGTCTTGACAGAGCTTCCGTCCTATCGTATTTGCACAGACAAAGGGAGATTTGACATCAACCCGGCTTTTGATATTATCCTTGAGGTACAGAGGCTGTACAAAGAGGAATCGCTGACGGATTACGAAAAGATTCAACAGGCGTTGAGCATGTTGGTTCGAAACAGGTGGAATATCAGGTTATTGAACCCGGCAGAACAGTTGAAGCTCATGCAGGATATCACAAGCAGATATATTGAAGTGGAAAAGCGCCCACAGATTAAGAAGAGTCCAGTTCCGGTATTAGATTTCGAACGGGATGGAGATTACATCTACGCTTCGTTCATGCAGGCGTACCAGATCGATCTGATTGACGAGCAGGGGAAATTACCCTGGAAAAAGTTTTTGTATCTGTTCAATGGATTGCCGGCGGATACAAAAATCAAACAGATCATGCGGATCAGGCAGATGCCGGTTCCGGAATATAACGGCAAGAATTCAAAAGAGATACAGGAAATTAATGAGATGAAATCTTATTATGCTCTTCCGGTGCAAGGCGGAGGAGGACAGTCTGGATTAGATCTATTGTTCCATACATTGGAGGGAATGGCAAAGAGATGATAGCAGACGGAAAGAAAATTAAAAAAATAGAGTGTCCGCATTGCGGGCATAAACAGAACATATTTTACAAAACAGGAGCCAATTGCAGAGGGCTCTTTTTTAAGTGCAAAAATCCAAATTGCAGAAAGGAATTTGAAATAAGACTATAACAGCCATTGTGCCACTGTGCCGGCGAATGAATAAAGGCAGGTGGGACAGGTGTCCAAGAACAGTGGCGGAGAAGTTACTTATGAAATTGTTGCTGATGACAGTCAACTTGAGTCAGATCTTAATGAGGCTGGGAAAAAGGTTGAAAAATCAGCCAAGAAGACAGCGAAGAAATCGGAAGATGCGGAAAAGGAAAGCGCTGAGGTAAAAAAATCTGTAAAAGAGGACGTTACCAAGAAGAATGAGCAGGAAAATGACAAACAGGAAAAAGATGATGATGATTCGTATCAGAACCGCGAGGAGTCCGCCAAGTCGCATGGATCCAAGCTATCATCTATAGCATCAGGAACAGCCAAGGCTATTGGAGCGGGTATGCTTGCGGCAGGGACGGCAATTGCAGGCGTCAGTGTTGCTGCTGTGAAAAGCGCGAATGATATTGACCAGGCAATGAACCAATACATTGCTAGTACCGGAAAAAGTACCGAGGAAACAGAACGGTATAAAAAGGTCATGGAGGATATCTACACCAATAATTACGGGGATTCCTTCGAAGACATCGGGGAGGCAATGGCATCAATCACTCAGAATCTCGGTGATCTTGATGACGCGTCACTGCAGAACGTAACCGAATCAGCGTTCGCATTGCGTGATACGTTCGGATACGAAATACCGGAGTCAACCCGAGCTGCCAAGGCTATGATGGATAATTTTGGTACATCTGGCGAAGAGGCAATGAATCTTATTGCTGCAGGTGCTCAGAATGGACTTGATTATTCCGGAGAGCTTCTCGATAGTATCTCAGAGTATTCTGTACAGTTCGCAAAAGTTGGACTGGACGCTGATGATATGTTCAAGGTATTCCAAAAGGGCGCGGAATCCGGAGCTTTTAACCTGGACAAGGTTGGTGATGCAGTCAAAGAGTTCTCTATCCGTGCCATTGATGGCTCTGATACGACAATTGACGGATTTAAGCGCATTGGTCTTAATGCTGATGAGATGGCAGCAAAATTCTCTGCCGGAGGTGATACCGCCAAAGAAGCATTTCAGGAGACAATTGCAGCTCTTGCGTCTATGGAAGACCCATTGGAACAGAATACCGCAGGCGTTGATCTGTTCGGTACTATGTGGGAGGACCTTGGACCCGAAGCTGTTACGGCATTAGCAAGCATTGAAGATGGTGCTTATGATACTGCCGGAGCGATGCAGCAGATCAAGGACATCAAATACGATGATATCGGTTCCGTATTTGAAGGACTAAAAAGAAGTCTCGAAGTATTAATCGTCCCATTAGGTGAGCAGTTGATTCCGCTTTTGGCAGAACTGATTGACGATACATTGCCATTATTGGAAGATGCTCTTCCACCGATTATTGATGCCGTATCAGATGTAATCGAAGCGTTACAGCCGGCTATCGAGGATGTTCTTCCGGTACTGATGGACTCTCTTGCAGATATCGGAGAACCTCTTATGGATCTCGTGAATGAGATTCTCCCAGTGTTACTGAGTGCGATTAACGATATCTTGCCGTTAGCAGCGCAATTGGTTGGAGAAATCCTGCCGGTTATTACGAATCTGCTGAGTATGCTGCTTCCGCCGTTGGTGGAAATAATCAGCGCGTTATTGCCGCCACTCATTGAGTTGGTATCGGCATTGATGCCGATTTGCGAGTCGTTAATAGGTGTACTTCAGCCGATTCTTGATTTATTTACAAGTCTTTTAACGCCGATTGTAAATCTTATATCTCAAGGATTGACTCCGCTGGTAAATGCAATTACGCCAGTAATACAGATTATTTCCAGTCTGCTGATTCCGATTTTAAACAGCCTTGGAAGCGTGTTTTCCAGTGTATTATCTGGAATGTTGTCTAACACAACAAGTATTATTGGTAACATTACAAATATACTGAGAAACTTAATAGACTTCATCAGGAACGTATTTACGGGAAATTGGCGTGGAGCATGGGAAAACGTAAAACAGATTTTCAGCAATGCGGTGTCGGGACTGGCTACAATTTTTAAGGCTCCAATCAACGCGATTGTAGATGGCTGGAACGGATTGGCTGGTAGCCTTGGAAGTGTAACTATCCCAGACTGGGTACCAGGAATCGGAGGCGGTTCCTGGAGCCTTCCAAAGATGCATCGAATGAAGATAGGTATGGATTACGTGCCGTATGATTTATACCCGGCATACCTGGACGAAGGCGAGTGGGTACTTACCAAAGAGGAGGCGGACGTGCTTAGATCTTATGGTGGCTTGGAAGGAATGATTGGAATGATTGACCGAAGCGCGCCGAGTGTCAATGTGAGTGTACAGGGACAGAGCAAAGATTTTGATTATGAAAAATTTGGACGAGCCACAGTTGACGCCATGATTGCAGCGGGAATTGGATTTAAGTGTGACGATAGAGAGTTTGCTAGACTAATAAAGGATTTGATTGATTATGTATAATATCTATTACATTGGAGCACAGAACTCTGAAAGAATTGACTTCTGCCAGTGGCCGTATATGGTCACTGGTGGAGACTTGTTCGATGGAGAGTTTGATGCAATTGAAGATGATGACAGGATTCAAGGGTGGGAAAGAAAAATCACCAGTAAAAAGCTAAATATAGAAATACATGCAGTTGGAGTGTCATTGGAGCAAGCCATTGATCAGCTAGAAAATGTAGCTGAAAAAGATGTGTTGAATACAACGCCAGGACGGCTCTATGTTGGATCCAGCTATATGAAAGGCTGGCTTGTCGGAACAACAAAAGACCGATGGCTACAAGATCTTGATAGTATTAGCAATGAGCTTACATTCAAAAGTGATTATCCGTATTGGATTACCGAGGAAGAGTTCCGGTTCCACAAGAAAGGTAGTGAGAGCTCTGAAGCATTGGAATGGTTGGAATTTCCTTATGATGTGCCTTACGAATTTTCTAAAGTCCGAAATCTCCAATATATCAACAACAGTAATTACACAGCTTCTGGGTTTAAGATGATTATCTATGGTCCATGCATTAATCCGCTGATCCGAATCGCTGGACACATATATGAGCTTCGGACGACATTGTATGATGGCGAATATGCGGTCATTGATTCTAGTACTAGGTATGCTAAGGACAGGAAGATTATTAAGGTAAAATCTGATGGAACAGAAGAAAATCTGTTCAATAGCAAGAATAATGAAAGTTCTATCTGGGAGAAGATTCCTGCCGGACTTAGTATTGTTTCCTGGAATGGAGCATTTGGCTTTGACATCATTCTCTTCAATGAGAGGGGGACACCAAGATGGACTTCACGTTAACGGACGTATACGGACAGGAGAAAGGGACCCTTGAACATTGCGGAGTAAATATGGTTCTGGGAACGGATAATGATTTCCAGATAACAATCCAGAATAGTCTCTATGACAAGGAGAGGCACGGAAAAAACTGCCGGTTTTTCTGCCCTGATACAGAGTATGGAGGCCTGATCAGGAACACGAACCCGATTACATCTGATAAGACGGTGAAGCTTACTGGAATGACGTGGAGAGGTTTGTTGAATCAACGAGCAATTAATCCAGCCAAGAATGCATACGTTTATCTGAATGGTGAGGCAAATACGGAATTATCTGCATATATTACAAAACTTGGGATGACGGAATTGTTCGAGGTATCCAGAGAAGATAGCGGGATTATCCTTAATAACTATCAAGTCCCATTGCAGACGATGCTACTAGATGCTTTTGACCAGGCACTTGCATTGCAAGACGCAAGACTTGAAATTCGGTACAAACAAGGACCGGCAAACGGAAGAGGGTATGTGCTGCTCCGAGCAGTATCGATTACAGACCACTCCAGTAATATAGAACTGAATGAGGACGGATCTGTAAAGCTAAATATCTTGGATTATCAAAATGGGGTTAATCATCTTATCTGCCTTGGAGCGGGTGAGGTCGAGCAACGCCAGCAGGTAGATCTCTACGCATGGCCAGACGGGAGTATCCGGAAAGAACAGTATTATACAGGCATTGACCTGATAGAACAGTATTACGAGAATACGACTGTTGATACTTTGGCAGAATTGGAAGAGGAAGGTAGGGATAAATTTGATGAGTTGAAGAATTATAAGCAATTAAAAATATCTGTAGATGATACAGATCTTGAACTTGGAGATATTGTTGGTGGCCGAGAGCGTATCACTAATATTTACATGGCGGCGCCGGTTATCCGGAAGATTGTAGATGTAACGGGAAGAGGTCGCACGAGCATCTCGTATAAGTTGAAAGGAGAAGAGTAATGGCAGAATTTATAACAACTACCCTGATGGACAGCTATGCAGGCGGTCCACATATTACGGAGACACAGATTGGACTTGCAAATCAAGCAACCTTTGGCGCAGATGATTACGTGTTGGAAGGTGGGCGAGAATCTGAGGCGCAGGTGCTTACCAATAACAGCATCCGAATTTTCGATGCTGTGTATTGCATACAGGGACGCAGAGATGTAATTCCAGCGAGCGGATACACAGATGTGACCATTGCGAACGGTACACAAGGCATGAACCGAAACGACATCATTGTAAGGAGATACAAAAAAGACGAGAGTTCCGAGATAGAGTCTACAGAATATGCAGTTATTAAAGGAACACCGAATGCAGGAGCTGCTGTGGATCCAGAAGTAACAACAGGAGATATCCGGTCAGGAGCAACGCTGCATGAGATGGCACTCTATAGGGTGAAGATTACAGGGTTGAACATAACAGTAGTCGAGCCGATGTTCAATATTCTGAAAAACATGGCAAGTCTACAGAAAGAACTTGCTGAATTAAATAGCAAAACAATTAAAGCATTTGGAGCGTCAGAAAGCGATTATATAAGCTTTACAGCGCCATTTGACTGTTATGCAATTATAGGATTTTCATGTCTTGGCTGGGGCTATGATGGCGGGTTTTTAGAGTTCCAGATTAAATCATCTGAACCATTGCCAGAGATATTTGCTCACACAGGTGGTTGCTCTGGAAATAATAGCGTTTATATTCCTTTACTTGCAAAAAGCTGTTTTTCTGGATTAAAAAAGGGGAAAACATATAGTTTTTCCCGTAAGAATCTTTACGGTTCATTTGGAACTAGTTGGAATATAAAATGGTCAGCTATATGCATACCGGCGTGATTATTTACAAATACTTACTGACACCCCTAACGTATGCTCTGATACGTATCCACTTCCATACGCCCATATTACAAGATATCCATCAGAATCGACTTCCCTTGCCGATATCATAATAGTTTGTTGATTTGGTTGCCCATCTCTATATAGGCATGCGACTTGTGGATAACAGCCTTCAAATTCCTTACCAACAAATTCTCTAGCATACAACCAAGTTGTGCTGTAGTAATACAATATAATTTCACCATTGTAGAAATGTGGTATTTTGCTATTTTATTAAGCAACGAATTGTTGCATCATATGAATTTTCTACATGCTACCATAAAGCAAAAAGGAGATCGATATGGAACAACGAATCATGGAAGTGTTAAGGAGAATGCAACCAGTCTTGGAGGACGAGGAACTCCGGGAGCTTAAGAATGTGTTGCACATGGTATTCGCTGGGTGCGACGTCGCACAAAAGACAGAGGTACAATGCGTGGATGATTCCTGGAGGATTGACCTGGAAGATTACTTAATGTCTAAGGCATTGGAGGGCAAGAGTACTGATACGGTTAATCGGTATCGATATGAGCTGACAAGATTATTATCATACATCAATAAGGCAGTAGCAGATATTACAGACGGGGATATATCAAGATATATGCGAGCCTATAAGAGCATCCGGGAGGTGCAAAATAGCACGCTCAAAGGAGTACGTGCAGTATACAGTAGCTTTTTCGTGTGGTTGCGTGATCATGATAGAATCAGGAAGAATCCGATGGTACTGGTGGAAAGTATCAAGGTGGAGAAGCGCGTCAAGCGCCCGTTCACAGACACAGAACGTGAGCAGCTGCTTAGAAATTGCGCCACCATCCGGGACAAGGCTATGATGGAATTTCTGTACTCAACTGCCGTTCGAGTGTCGGAGCTTGCCAGTCTTAACATTGATGATGTCCGGTGGAGCACCAAGGATTTAATTGTATACGGTAAGGGTGGAAAAGAAAGGACGGTGTACCTGAATGAAAGAACGAACATGTATCTGCAGGAATACCTGCAGAGCAGAGCCGACAACAATCCAGCGTTATTTGTAGGACTTAAGAGTCCACACAATCGGTTATCGAAGGCTGGAATAGAAGATATGATAAGACGTACCGGAGAACGCGCAGGAGTCGAAAAGGCTCATCCACACAGATTTCGAGGTACGTCTATTACTAATGCCATTAACAGAGGCATGCCGTTACAGGAAGCTTCTATCATGGCAGGACACGCTAAAACTGAGACGACAATGCTCTACTGCAGCGTTGATCAGGAATCGGTGAAATATCACCACAAGAAATATTTAAGCGCATAACTTTTTTACCACAATTCACACTCACTTCACACTCGGCAATGGTCGGGTGCTTTTGTTATGTGCTTTTATATATGTAACTTTATTAATGCAAGAAAGGAGGAGTACTTAATAAAATAGCAAAACAACTTATGCACTAACACCAATCTTGGCAAATCCAGCATATAGCATCACCAGGATTGGTAATGTAATATATATTGATTATTACTGCTTCGTCAACGGAGGTGTGGGTGGTATAGCATTCGGAATAGCGAAGTTACCAAGTGAAATTAGTCCCAATCATACAATTAAAACACAGGCATGGACTGCAGGCACTAACAGTCAGCGCCACGGTGCATCGGTCGAGATTAAGACAGATGGTCAAATAAATTTCGTTGCTGGAGATGCATTCACTGAAGCTGGTTTTACGGTTTCATATCCTTTATGATCTTGATTGCACGATATAATTCACATTCCATATTCCTTGTGAGTCCAAAAAGTCACTCGTTCCACGCATGATACTAACTGTGAATCCGTTTAACGTTTTGTTTGAAACAATAACCTCTACATCATAATTTTTATCAAAATTTGTAGGTTTAGATACTGTTTCAATCGTAGCAATAACAAAATAATTTGTATCACTCATAGGACGTTCGAATACGACATTGGTACTTGCTACATTGATATTACTTCCAGAAGTAATAATAGTGGCTTTCCCGCCAATTACCATTTTGCTATTTTATTAAGTACTCCTCGGAAAGGAGTAACAATTGAAGATTATTTTCAATGATGCGACGGAACTGACAATCCAGTCTGCATCGATCCGTGCAGATGGAAGCCTTCTAATTAAGACCATCTCTGCAACGGAGGAAGAACTGAGATCCATGTTCCAGGACGAGTTCAAAACCAAGAAGATGACCGTGACAGAACGGGAGTCCACAGTCGCAACTTATGAGAATTACACCAATCTCAACGCTCTTGTGAAGTACATTGGCGGAATTCTAGGAGTAGTTCTATACAAATCCGACGAGACACCAGAGGATAAGCTGGAGGCTCTGGAAAAAGAAAACGCTGAACTGAAAGCGAATATGGATATGCTCCAAGGATGTATTCTTGAAATGTCAGAGTTGGTATATCAATAATGGTAACTATATTAACAAACTTATTCATATTATTACAAAACAATGGAGGTAAAGAAATGATGGCAATGTTATGGGCACAGCAGATTATGTTAGGAAAGAAAACTTATGAGCAGGTACCGAGACTTTTAAAGGATAAGGTAAAAGAGATTCTGGAAGATTCTGGAATGGGTGAACTTGTGACAGAGGAAGTACAGGGAAAATAGGAATGATCATACATGGAGATTAGAGCAAGACCGAGAGGTCTTATTTTTATACAGAAAATTCGAACTAAAGAAAGAAGTGAGGTATATGAAAATGGAACAGGCTAATTACATCAAAGCTATTTTCACAGCGGTATTCGCCTTCCTGTCAGCGCTCCTTGGAGTATTGGCAGTGCCGGTGATCCTGTTGGTGGCATGTAATCTGATTGATTACATGACCGGGCTTATGGCCAGTAAGTACAGAGCGGAGGACATAAATTCCTATAAGAGCATTCGAGGAATCTTCAAGAAGGTGTCCATGTGGCTTCTGGTAGTGGTTGGAGCAATTATTGACGAAATGCTATTATATACATCCACTACGATTGGCTGGAAATCTCCGGTAGCATTCTTGATTGCATGCATTGTAGCAATGTGGCTGATCTGCAATGAGATTATTAGTATATTAGAAAATATCCAGGACATGGGCGTTAAGATACCAGCGTTCTTGCAGCCATTGGTCAGACATATCAGGTCACAGGTGGAGGAACAGATTAACAGTAGTGATTCAGAGGGCGAGTAATCGTCCTCTTACATATTATATAGTGCGTGACGTCGCACAGGAAAGGAGTAAAATATGGGCGAAAAAGAAGTAGTAGGTATGGAACTTGATGAAGGTGTAGAGCCTACAGAGGAAGAAATCAAGGCAGCAGAGCAGGAGGCACAGTAGCATGGGAGTATATAATGTTCATGGCGGACATAACTTTATTGTCCCTGGAGCCAAGGGGCTTCTGGACGAAACAGCAGAAGACCGGAAAGTGACAGCTCGTGTCATTTCCGCACTTAGGGCGGCAGGACATACGGTATATGATTGTACCGATGATTCCGGTCGGACACAGGGACAGAACTTGGCAAACATTGTGGCCAAGTGCAATGCCCACCAGGTAGATCTCAACATTTCAAATCACCTCAATGCTGGCGGTGGAACAGGAGTTGAAGTATGGTGCTATAATGAAAAAACGAAGGACATTGCAGCATCCATCTGTGCGAGTGTGTCAAGTGCGCTAGGAATCCCGAACAGAGGTGTGAAATATTCTAAAAATCTGTATGTACTTCGAAAGACTGCAGGTTCTGCAATTCTTGTTGAGTGCTGCTTTGTGGATAACCAGAATGATGCATCACACTGGAATGCAGATAAGTGTGGAGATGCGATTGCTTCTGCTATTGCCGGAAAAACTGTCGCTGGAACAACTTCTGCAGGAAGTGCGCCGGCAGCAGCGCCAACACCAGCTCCAAGTGGACCATCTTACCGAGCAGGCACAGTATACACTTTGCTGGCTGATCACCTCAGAGTCCGCACTGGTCCAGGAACAGGATATGCGACCAAGTCACGTAAACAACTGACAGTCAATGCCAGGGAACATGCTTACAGCAACGGTACGCTCAAGAAGGGCACGCGTGTAACCTGCAAGGACGTCCGCGAGGTTGGCAATGACATCTGGATCAAGATTCCAAGCGGCTGGATTGCTGCATATTATGGTGGCAAGAAGTATGTAGGATAAAGTTGTTACAAATAGGCATAAACTGGCACAAATAAATTTAAACGGTTAGCGACACGTTAGTGACATGAGATTTTAGCCGAAATCTCAAAAAACCCGTAAATACGTGTGTTCTGAATAATGTAGAATTTATTATGATGTCAAAAATCTTAAGAAATACTTAAAATTTAAGGCTTTTAAAAAACAGCGAAAATAAAGCAATGATACCCGCAAATGCCCTATATACAGGCTCTTTGCGGGTAATTAATAGTTTCGGATAATCACGAACTGATATGGATAAATATGAACCGTTAGTGACACGTTAGCGACACACTTTTATTCGTTCGATTTCTTCTTTAAGCCGTTCTAAACTACGATGCAGATACACCTTGTTTGTGACATCCTGGAACGAATGACCGAGCATTAATTTCTTGTCTGTTTCATTCACATAATAGTCGTCACATAGCTTGCTGAATGTGTGCCTGCAATCATGCGGAGTGTGCTTTTTAATTCCAAGCTTTTTCAGTGTAGCATACATATCTGTTCTGAAATCTCCGGTGGAGCAAGTTAAAAAAGCGCCGTCTCGTTTTATTCTTCGCTTTACAAGAGGCAATATAGCTGAATGTATAGGAACGATTCTATTTCTTCCGGCATCAGTTTTTAATCCTCCTTCAAAGTAATTTTCATTCCAATTTATTTCTAAATCTATATACTCAGAAATTCTAAATCCTGAGTAACAGATGATTAATAACATTTCCACAACTGGATCTTCTTGATTTTTCCATAAAATTTCAAGTTCATCGTTTTCGAACGGAACCCCTTTTTCGTCATCGTCTTCTGATTTGATTTTTACATAATCAGAATACTTTTTATCACACAAATCATTTGCATCTGCATAAGCGTACATCTGGTTGAATAGCACAATTATTTTTTCGAGTGTCGCATGTTTCAATGGACAGTCATCAACTGCTTTCTGCAGGTCGGCTGTAACAAGAGAGCGAAAACTTTTATCGTGTAATGATTTACAATTATTGTAGGCGGAGCGAAATCCAGCTTCTGATGCAGAGCGTTTTTCACGTTTCAAATTGTATTCTTTCCCAAACTTCCAGGCATAAAACTCTTTGAATACGTCCTCAAAAGTCTTCTGATCAGCAACCTCACGC
>OOBY01000414.1_pt1 | contig 35101 bp, 27 predicted proteins | sample 1671751 | NCBI WGS metagenome assembly OOBY01 (sample SAMN06348189, study PRJEB24527) | human gut metagenome | biome: human gut; feature: ankylosing spondylitis patient; material: feces | host: Homo sapiens | place: China | collected 2015-10
TTATCCATATTTACGCACCAATGTTATTACTTTTTGTTATTACTTTTTGTTCTTAAATGGATAAAAACACAACCCTCAACCCCTAAATAAGCATTGTAAAACACACAAATAAGCATCAAAAAAGCCTTATTTTAGCGTTATGCTTATCTTGTAGATGAAAACCTGAGAAATTTTCAAATGAACAAGGATAGCATAGTGGTTCTTACGCTATAGCGTGGGCTGCTATCACTACATTTGTTCATTAGGTTTTCTCAGGACTCTCATCTAAGACGTAGCGTTGCAGTGCCACGCTTTGCAAATTTAAGTGGGTAGGTAAGACGTTTTTTGTCCGAGCAACGCTATTATTTTGTAACCATTAAAACGAAATACTATGAGCAAACTAGAAAAGTGCCTATATATCGTAGAACTCCTATCACGAGGCCAACCGTTGTCACTGAAGGAGATTAACGAGCATTGGCACTACTCTTCATTCTACGATGATGAAATCATTCCTAAGACTTTCGGCCGCTACAAGGAGTATATTTCCGATGTCTTCGCCATTGACATCGAATATGACCTCCGTGCCAAGAAGTATTATATCTCCAATCCGGACTACATCAAGAACAATTCACTTTATAAGTACCTCCTTTCCGCCTTTCACATACAGGGACTTTCCGAACTGGCCATGAAGCATCGTGACCATTTAGTGCTGGAAGCGGCACCGAGTGGTGTGGAGCACCTGCATACCATTCTGGAGGCGATTGACCGCAAAGTGTCGATAGAGTTCGACTATCACTCCTTTAACCGGCAAACGGTGACACATCACGAATATATACCGTGTTTCCTGAAGACCTGGGAGCAACGTTGGTATTTGGTGGCAGAGCCTTTGAATCGTAAGAATCCCACAGTTTATGCTCTGGAACGTATCAGTAACCTGCGATTGACCGAGCAGTCGGTATCTCCCTCTCCCCACATCAATGCACAGAGTTACTTTGAAGGATGCTATGGTGTGAATCACGAAGATTGTGCGCCTGTGTTGATTACCCTCAAAGTGTATGGTAGCCAGGTGGATTACGTCCGAGCGCGGCCGATTTACGCTTCGCAGGAGGAAGTGGAGCTGGGCAATGGTTGGAGCGTGTTCAGTTATTGGTTGAGGCCGAGTTATAATTTTTATCAGGCGTTGTTGTGGCATCGAGAGAAGATGGAGGTGCTGGGACCGGAAGAGGTGAGGGGGGAGATGAAAAGGATAGTGGATGAAATATCTAAAATTTATCCCGAAGAAATAATGTAGAGATTATTTGTGATAAAATAAGGATAATATATTGCATGACAATATAAATGACTGATTTACAAATACCAATAAAATTAATACCACGTTAATATACTATATGGAGAAAGAAAATGTGATTAAGTCTGATATAGAGATAGAATACGAAGATTTATCTCTTGAATCTTTTGACAAAATGCTCTCTGAGCAGGAAGAGCTATTAGTAGCTCAAATAGATGAACTTCAAAAACAAATAGATGGTAGTCATGATTTGATGCATGATTTAATGAAAGCTGTTGAAAAAGGAGCAATGGATTACGTTGATGCAATGACAGATACTGGGGAGACTTTCAGTAAGGTTAAGGATCCTGCTGCTGTTAAAGCATTGAATGTGATTGAAATTGATAAACGTAATAAACCGGCAGACTTAGAGTCTAATGCTAATTGGCAAAAAAGGAAAATGAGTGATGCTAAGACAAATCCTTTTGATCGAAATGTTTCGGAAAATACACAAGGTATGTCAGAAACAGGAAAAGCCAAATTTGAAAGATATAGAGAGGCATATAGTCAACGCTTAAAAACAAACACCGTTACTTCTAATGGTAATTCAATTAAGACTAGCGATTCAACGCAAAATTTTGAGTCTCTATCAGGATTAAGAAATTATCGTGTTGGTCCAATTGTTCCAATGCCTGATATTGAAACTATTAAAGAGGGATATAAGACTGCTTTATCTGAGGGTAAAACATACAGTCCTTCCGGTTATATCAGAAAACAAAACTTTGATGTTTTCGATAGTGTATTAATGGAGAAATTTGGTTTCTCATCGAAAGCAGAAGCAGAACAATGGCGGAAAAGTAACCATTTGACGATTCATGAAACAGGTGATGGCATGTATTTAGTCCCTACTGATGTACACGATTCTTCTTCACATAAGGGCTATTGTTCTAGGCTATCTGATATTCTGAAAGGTAAAGAAGGAGCAGAACTTGCAATGGAACAATATATACGTGATGAAAAAATTGCGTATGTAAAACATGAAGCCCAAGTCCGTGGAATAAGGGCTGCAAAAGGTGTTGGCATGGCTGTTGTAAAAGATATGTTGAAACATGTTATTGCAAACTTAGTTACTTCATTTTATGAAGAGAGACAGATGATAAAAGAACAGGGATTCTTTACCTATGTTAAAACTGTTTTGTCAACTTGTTGGACTAAGATTAAAACAAAAGTCATGAATCTTCTCAAAAATATCGGTGCGAATATTGCAGGAGCTATTAGCACAGAGTTACTCAACGCAATTAATGACTTTTTCTTGGGTACTTTTAAGCGTCTTTTCAGTGTTGTTCGTCAGATGTTTGGATCAATTAAAAATGCTCTAAAGATTATGTGTAACAAGGAGCGTTCTTGGCAAGAAAAAGTGTTTGAAGCAGCAAAAATACTCTCGGCAGGAGCTGTTGCTATTTTAGGATTTTCTTTGAATGAAATCATTGAAAAGGGCTTGTTAAGTATGGCAGTACCAGCTTCTATAGCATCTTTTGTAGCAGAATGTCTAGCAGGTTTGTTTGCAGGCATATTCTCTAATATTGTTCTTATGCTTTTTGACCATACAAAGGGGGCTTTAAAGGTAAGAGATACACAGTTGCAGTTTTCTCTTCTTCGCTCTCAATCAATCTTTGTTGATAGTTTGAGAATTGATATAGCAGTTTTAAAGTCAAGCAGAGATGTATATGATACATATCAGTTCTTTGGGGCTACTATCGGTGATATTAAAGAAACTCGCGATAATATTAGAGCCACAGAAGATAGAATAAACGTAAAAACTGACGATTCAACAAAAATCTTAGCAATAACAAAAGACCGTTTTGCTGGATTAAAATTAAAAATAGGGAATGATGAAAACTTCTAATAACGAGATTAAAATAACATCTAGCGGAGTAGAAAGAAGAAATTTGGTAAATAAAATCAATCTCCTGGATGAAAAGGAAATTGTCGCACTCAACAAAAAGATAAACGATAGTTTTAAAAAAGTTCAGGTAAAATATGATGAACTTAGCGAAGTAGCATCTCCTATTGTGGAGAATGAATATTTATGGGGATTGATTAAATCTACAAATGTAGAGAAATCTTTAGAAGGTCTTTTGAAAACTATTCAAGGACTGGCAGAGTGTACGCTGGGAGCATTTCAAGCTAATAGTGCAAACTTAGGAGCAATTCTTGGATTAATGAAAGTATCGGTTTCTATTGAAAACGATTTATATAAGCAGTTAGAAGATAGTGATTGTTCAAAAGAAAATATTGCTAATTTATTGCATGACCTCTGTTCCCAATACGATATTGATAGTAGTGCTATTGAAGACCTTTTTGAACAATCATTCAATCGAACGATTACTCTAAGAACAAGAATAAATGACTTGCGAGAAGAAATTCTTGAACGTATATCGAAGTACGAAGAGAGATTTGAGCATCTGGACGAGACTATACAAAGAAAAGAAGAAGAATTCACATATAGTCTTGACTGTAAAACTACAGAATATAAAAAGCAATTAGAATCCCGTATTAAAGAGTATCAGACTGTCATAGATGATTATAGAAATGAACTTAAAGCAGCCAAGAGTTCATATAAACAAGGGATTGAGTCTACGAAGAAAGTCTTAATGGATTCTATTAAACAATATAATGTGGAGGTATCAAAACGTCACAATATAAAGTTTGAGGAGTATGAAAAAGAAAACGCGAGTTTAAAGATTCAAATGGAAATACAGAATCAGAATATTTCAAAACTCCAAAATCGTTTAATATGGACTTTGGGCGTTTCTATTATAGCGACAATAGTTGCTGTTATAGGTCTTGTTCTTTGAACCACTTAATCTTACCAAATATGGAAAAGGGCACTATAAAATATTTTGTGTAAATGGGAAATACGGGATTTAAGTTTGAGTCTCGTATTTTTATTTTATAGATTTGCAAAATGAAGAAGATTATGAAAGAAAAGAATCAAGTAGTGCCCGATGAGGTATTAAGCAAGGAGTTCCTTAGCCGGTTTAAAACAGAAGCCGATGTAAGCAAGTTCCTGAAGCAGTTGCATGCCCAAGTATTGGAAAAAATGCTTGAAGGCGAAATGGATGCCCATTTGGGGTATGAAAAGAACTCTGTGACCGGTAATAACAGTGGGAATTCACGCAACGGCAGCTATCCGAAGAAGATCCAGACCGAACATGGAGAGTCTGTCATTTCTATTCCACGTGACCGTAACGGCCAGTTTGAGCCGATAGCAGTGCCTAAACATGAAAGCCGTGGACTTTCTATAGAAAAGCTCGTTATCTCCCTATATGTCAAAGGAATGAGCGTTTCTGATATAGAGGAAGAGATACGTGAGATTTATGAAATAGAGCTCTCTACATCTGCCATTTCCATCATTACCAACAAAGTTAATCAGGCGGCCCAGGAGTGGCAGAACCGCCCCCTTGATCCTGTTTACCTGATAGTTTGGATGGACGGTATCGTCTTCAAGGTACGGGATAACGGCAAAATCATAAACAAGACCGTTTATCTTTGTGTCGGGCTGAAACAGAACGGCTTGAAGGAGATTCTTGGCATGTGGGTCGGCAAATCGGAAAGTTCTTCTTTCTGGATGGGCGTTCTGACCGATTTAAAAGCCCGTGGAGTGCAGGATATCCTGATTACCTGTACCGACAATCTGAATGGATTTACGGATACCATCCGCACCGTATTCCCTCAGTCATCCACTCAAATCTGTGTGGTACATCAGATCAGAAACTCCTGTAAATATGTCGTTTATAAGGATAAGAAAGAGTTTACGGCGGATATGAAGAATATCTATAATGCGCCCAACAAAGAGGTTGCTGCTGCAGAACTTGACAATCTGGAAAAGAAATGGGGAGGAAAGTATCCTTATGCTATACTTTCATGGAGGAACAACTGGGATGATCTGACTGTTTTCTTCCAGTTTCCGCTGGAAATCAGAAAAATAATCTATACTACAAATCTTATTGAAAACCTGAACGGAAAAATCAGAAAGTACACGAAATCAAAGCTTTCATTCCCTACGGATGATGCAGTCAAAAAGACTGTGTATCTTTCACTTATGGAGATTGAGAAGAAATGGACACAGCCGATTCATAACTGGGGCTTGATTATGAATCAATTTATGCTTATTTTTGAAAACAGAATTCAGATATAAGAACAAACTTACTGCTGAATCCTGTTTCCATTTACACAAAATTTTGGACAGTGTCTGGAAAAGGGAAACTTGCTGAAAAATTGCTGAATGAAGGATTGGAGTTATTGTTTAGTGAGAATAGAAAGAAACAGCAAGGGGGCTTTGGCGCATTGCAAGTGATTACAGTTTAGGATGCCGAACTAACCATGACACAGTTCATTTGATGCTCCCGCTTTTTCTTCAAGGGTAGGGTAAACATCCTTACCGCCGAAACTTTGGTAGATATTGCCGATGCTGCCTTTGAAGGAATCGTCTTTTTCATGTCCGAACAGGTCGGAATCTGCGCCAAAGCGCATTTGGTCTATCAGACCACGGCATTCTTCGTAACTTAGAACGTATGTTGCTTTACTTCCCTGCGGTCGTTTCATACATTGATGGTCGTAATCATCGAGCAGGGTAAGAGCGGTGTTGTAATTTTCAATCACACTAAGCACCTGTTTGGCATCAAGCTCGTTTTGGGTACGTTTCATGATGCGTATCACCTCTCCAAGCTGTTGCAGACGTTGGTCGTTGATGGCGTAGCCTTTGATGATATATTCCGTCAAGATAGAATTTGCCCATTTACGGAAAGCCACGCCTCTTTTAGATTTAACCCTGTAACCTACGGAAATAATCACATCGAGATTGTAATATTCTGTTTGTTTGGTTTGCGTTTTACCTTCCATAGCACCGTGCCGGGTGGTGGTCGCAAATTTTGCGACTACCACTTGCCCTTCCAGTTCTTCACGCATGGCATTGTTGATATGCTTACCAATGGTCTTTACATCCCTGTCGAACAGAACGGACATTTGTTGTCGGTTTAAGCCATACTGTTTTTTCTTCGGTTGATACCGGAACTTCCAATATGGTTTCTGCATCTTTGAAAATAGCTATCTTGTTTTCCATATCATTTTTCTATTACATTCAGTTGTTTATATGCCGCACACATGAATATAAAGCGGTCTTTCAATATCAAGGATGAGTTGTGTTTTACTGCGCTACTACCTTCCTTGTGATGTCCGGAAACATACATATTGACTTGTACTTTAGTCAGCATATCCAAGTGAGTCTTACGACAAAGTTTGCTGCTTCCCATTGTGTAAAGGGGGTTATAAATATTATCGAAACTATCTTTATCAAAAACTTTCACTTCTCTATCTATTTGGTCAAGTAACTTTCTGATTTTTACATTATAGCCACTCTTACCGGTCACGTATTTTAGAATAGGGAAGTTAAACTGCCACTTTTTAATAATATCTAAAGCATATCGCATGATAGGTATTTCCACTTCGTCTTTATGCTCATTACTTTTCAATGTTTTCTGAGGCAGATAGCGTAAGTAAGGAATCCCCTCGGCACTGACAAAACTTTGTCCATATTCAGTGACTTAAAATCATCAATATGGCTTCCGAAAGTGCATTGCAGAAGAAATGCTTCCTTGGCTTCCTGTAATAAATAGACAGGTGCATCGTAACTCTCTTTCATTACAACTTTTCTCCGGTTCTTATCTAGTTTTCTGAAAGCCGACACATCTATTTCATCACGGTCTTCCAATTCTGTATAGAATGCCTGCAACATTCTAAGTTTGATGGCAACAGTATTCTGTGCACGTTCTTTGGATGGAATACAACGCTCCTTGATTTCGCTATATAAAGCTGGGTATTTCTCAACATATTTATATTCTTCAAATAAGAAAAGCCGTAGTTCCATTAAGTCATCTGCCGAAAAACTCTTTGGAAGTACATTTAACTGGTTACGGATGGTCAAATATCGTTTCAACTCATTATATAATCCATTGTATTGAAGCATCCTCTTTTCTGCAAAAGTACCGTCTCTATATCCCTCCTTGATGAATCGGGTATATCTTTCCAATAGAGTTTCTTCTTTGGTTACGGCAATATAATTTTGGGGATGAAGATGCCTGCAGATTGTTTCTTCAAACAATGTAGCTGTAATGAGGCTTTTATCCATTTTAGCACAAAGTTCAATATAGGCGGTTTCAATGGCTGACATTTCCCGGTCTATCTTTTCTTTCAGTTCGTGATTGTAGATAGATACTTTAGGACGAAGTTCTCCAGCGTCTTCAAGCTTTGCTAAGTCTTTAATATCAGCCTTGGTTTCACTCTTGTGATATAAGTCCACCTCACGACCGTCTTTCAGGCGGAATCGCAATTTAATCATTCCCTCTGATTTGATAGTCCTTCTGAATAGTGTTAATCCTTTCATTGATATTACCGTTTTTATCGTGGTGTAAATATACGGTTTTTGCACCACTGAATAACAATTCTGCACCATTTGTTTGCAATGCCTCGCAATAAATTATAATAATGTAATTATTTGAGCCTTTATATTATTTTTGTCTAGCATGCCACCACCCTATACACATTCCCCTTGGCGGTATGCACTCGCTCGCCCAACTGGGGCAGGATGCGGCTCAGGCTGTAGGCGGTCATACCCCTCATGGCTGAAGGATGGGCAGACTTCATCCGCTCGAATAATTGGGTGGCGGAAAGGGTCAGCACTTCCTGCGGATGGTCCTCTTTCGTGGCAAAGCGGAAGCAAAGGCGGAACACCTCTTCTTCGGGTATGTGTTTGTAGAATAGGGCGTTGTGCTGCTGGATAGCCTGCTCTTCTTCCTTGTTGAACCAGCTGCGTTCACCGGACAGGAGTTCCGCTTTGAGCTGGGCGTACAGCTGTTCATGCTCCACAGGAGTGGTGCAGTCAATGGCGTGCTCCAAGCTGACACAGAGGAAGCGGCGCGAGCCGGTGCGGTCTACCAGCAGGTCCTCCCGGTTGCTGGTGCCGATGAACGAGGCGATGCGGGGCAGTGCCGACGCACTGCGTTTGTAGGCCTTGCGGATGTTCAGTGCGGAGGCTTGCATCAGGTTCTTCAGCAGAGGCATTTTGGACGCGCTGAGTTTGTCGAATTCATCCAGATTAATCAGCCCGTAGGCAGCTAACTTGGCTTCGGCGGATGCCGGAGAGCTGAGGTCGTAACTTTCTGTGTAATAAGCTTTCAGCGCATCGGGCATCAGCAGGCGGCAGAACGTACTTTTCCCCAGTCCTTGTCGGCTGCTCACCAGCAGGGGAGCCACGCTGTTAGCGCGGTTGGCACTGTTGGCGTTGTTGGTATCCGACCGGAACTGCATCCATTGGGCGGAGAGTCCCAGCATCCAGCGGTGGAAACCATTCACCCATACCGGGTCGTCGGACACCCGGCGGGCAAGTGCGGATACGCGATCCTTGCCGTCCCATTCGGGAAGTTGTTCAAAGTAGGCGGTAAAGGGATGGTATTCGCTGATGCGGCGCGAGCGCACAAAGCGTTGGATGTCTCTGTCCCAGCAGTCTATGCCTGTTTCGATGGCCTCCATGCTGAGCGTGTTCATCCACCGTTCGTCCACCTTGGTGTAGCGCAGGTGGGTGTCGGGAATGTTGTTTGTTACTTCTGCCACCTCGGTTTCCTCGGTCAGCACGTTGAAGCGGAAGCGGTAGCGGGAGGTGAGGAAAGCGGTCACTTCCTGCATCAGAGAACATGATTTCGCTTTCTTGACTGCCTCTTTCGAGGATTCTAATCCGGCTTCCTTTCGAGTGCCTTCCGAAGATATCACTCCGATTTTCTTTTCAACCTCTTTCGAGGATTCTAATCCTGCTTCCTTTTCAATATCTTTCGAGTGTGCGATATTCATAACCTTTCGAGCACTTCCCGATTGTGCGGATTCCTCCTCCGTTTTTTCAATTAAGACTGCCGGGCATCCGGGAGCTTCGTTCCTGTTTTCCGGCAAATTGCCCTTGCCGTTTTCAGCCGGAAGAACCTGTGACTTGCTCACTTCCTTCACTCCGTCTTCATCGGACACAATGTAATGGTAAGTGCCCGCCAGCGCATTCCCGTCGGTACGCGAAGTCCAATTCAGTACCAAAGCCACCCGGCCCTCGCGGATATCCACTGCCAGGTGCACACCGGGGATGGTCCGACAAAGCGGCATCAGTCCGTTGAGGGCGGATACGAAGTCACGGCGCGGCGTTCCGTCGGAAGGAACAGGAGCTGACAGGAATTTGCTTCCGAAGAAGACTGTTTTGAGGGTGGCGAATACATTCATGAGGCACTTTTTTTAGATTTGACGAACTACAAATATACAACATGAAAAAGCGTTTGTCAAGAGAGAAGACAAATTAATCAAACCCGGGTACAGGATATGACGGAGCCTGACACAATGACATATATACGTGCAGGCTCATGCGTACGTACGTGTAGCTCGATACGTATATACGTGTGACCTGATGCGTATATACGTGTAGACTTATGCCACCGTATGTGTAGCCCGATGCGTAGGCAAAAAGACCTTGATGTTTTCCAAAAAGATGGTGATGTTTCTTAAAAACATCACCATCTTTTTTAAAAAGCTCGGCATGTTTTTTATGTAAGGGAAGATGGAACCACCCTCACTAAGCCGGTCATTCCTTTTTTTCCGTTCATCCTTACAGCTTAACCAAAACACATTATCAATCAATCGGTTAACAATGACAGAACATCCCCTCATTCCCCTTTCAGTCATGCTTCCCAAGCTACTTTTAAACCAGCCTTCAGCATTTGTCCCGCCAGAAGAAGTTTTACAGATGAAAGGAGGCTGAAAAGACGATACGACATGTCCATTCACTACCGGAGCTCCCACCGGCAGGACATTTCAACGGTAGATGAAAGGAGGAAGGAAGAAACAATACAATTATTGGTAGATGTCGTGATTCGGGTAAGCATCTCTGCGATTCTATATTGTTGTCCTTCTTTAGTTCTTCTATCTTTGCAATATATAAAAACGAAACATTATGTCTTTAAAAAAGCACAGATTTAGGACCACTTGGGACTGTTAGTAGACTACCATTGTTCTATAGCTAATGTTTGCTGCGAGCAGCATGTCACTTTCGGGGATATGAGTTCTTGTATGTTCAAGCAGGGCTATAGCGTCAAACAAGCCAGGGAGAATGTGGTCCGTGATTGTTACGAAGAGACATAGTTGGGACTTTTTTAAAGAAGCTCTAGTTATATAATTTTCTTCATTAGAATAGAAAAAAAGAGGTGATGAAAGCTATGTATGATAAGCTCAAGTCTCTGAGGTGGTATATAATTTATGATTGGTCTGTTAAAGCTGCATTTGAATGGTTTCTAATGGGAGATGGAGAATGAAAGAATAGTAGATGTTAAAAAAATAATAGCATATTAGATTCTTTTCTTAACTATTAAGTAATATATTTGCGTATAATTAATAACAAATGACTGAAAAAGAGCTAATCATATTATTGAAAGAAGGAGACGAAAAAGCCTTTACTACTTTGTATAGAAGGTATTGGTCAAAGGTTTATAATTTTTCTCGCTTATACTTATCTTCTATTTTGGAGATTGAAGAGGTTGTGCAAGAGGTATTTGTTAAGGTTTGGGAGAGTCGCTCCTTGTTGCGTGAGGATGATAACTTTAAAGGATTCCTTTTTGTTATTACCCGTAATTTAGTTTTTAATCAATTTCGTAGGAGCTTTAATGAAAATGCGTATAAACTGACTGTATTAAGTAGTATTATGCCTTATTATAATCTTGAAGAAGAGCTGACTGCGGCAGATTTACAGGAATTTATAGAAAAAATGGTCAAAGAGCTTCCTCCGCGCCAACAGGAAGTATTCAATCTGAGCCGAAATGCTCATTTAACTTATAAGGAAATATCTATTCGCTTGAATATCAGTGAAAAAACTGTAGAGAGACATATTAATGAAGCTCTGAAGTTCTTGAAGAAGAATATAATGTTTTATCTTATTTTTATCTTTTAAATTATTTCATTTCTGATTTTCTCAAAAAAAAAGTGCTTTTGGCTGGGGGTACTTTATTAGTTATGCGTATTTATATTAAATGCGTATAAAATTATCTGTGCAAAAACAAAATGTAAAATGGACAAAAATAGGGATGATATAATAAGGAAGCTGTTTGAACGTTCTTTGGAACCTAAAGAAAGAGGGGAGTTGAATAATTATGAATTTATTAATGATGCTCTTCGCAAACAATGGGAAGAGGCACCTGCCATTGTTGATTCGGTAAGAGAAGAACGTATTTTGCATAGTGTATTGAAGAATGTTAAAAGAAAGACTAATTATTTCACTTACTCTTTCTATCGATATGGAATAGCTGTATCAGTAGCTATATGTATGTTGCTTTCGGCGTTATTATTTGTGGAGAGCGGCCGTCAGGAAGTGATTTATGTTGTGAATACTGGATATCAATCAATGGACTCAGTGAAATTAGCGGATGGTACAAAGGTGATGTTGGGTGCAGGTAGTAAGCTTACCTATCCTCAAAAATTTTCAGGATCTAATAGAGAGGTTAAATTGTCTGGACAAGCATTTTTTAATGTGAGTCCAGATAAATCTCATCCGTTTATTGTGAAAACTAAAAAGATGGATGTAACGGTCATGGGAACCTCTTTTGAAATATTTAGTTACGATAACGATAAAGAGGTAGAGGCTGTTTTGTTGACAGGGAAAGTGAAAGTAGCGATTTCAGATAATAAAAAGTTGGAAGGCAAAATATATACTTTAGCTCCAAATGAAAAGTTGACTTATAGTGAAGAAGAGGGAGTGAATCTTACAAATATTGATGCAGATGCTTATTCCGGTTGGCGAAAGGGGAAGAGAATGAGTTTTAAGAATGAAACTTTGCAGATGATATTGAATAGATTAGAAAAGTGGTATGGGCAAAGGATAGAGTGTGATCCTCAATTAGCAGAATATTATCGTTTCACTTTTACTGTACATAGCGAACCGTTAGCTCTAATATTAAATTACATATCACATAGTGCTCCATTGACTTATAAAATGGTTGGCAATAATCATTATCTAATAGAACTAAAGCACTAAGAATGTTTGAACTTTAAAAATTGAAGCTTATGAGAAATACAAGACTATGATAAATATTTTTCTATAGAATTATTTGAGAAGGTTTATATTTCCACAAAAATGGAATTACTGTTAATTTTTTAATCTAATAAACAATTCAAATTTATGAAAAAAAGTAATCTGCGGTTGTTTTATCCGCAAAAAGTAAAACGACACCTTTTTTGTGCTTTAATGGCTTGTGCTACTTGTTCAATACCGGCAAATGCTTTTACTCAGGCCACTTTTATCTCGCTAAGTAAGTCGAATGTTTCCATGCACTCTGTGATGGAGGAAATAGAAAAACTTAGTGATTATACGTTTTTTTATAATGATAACCAAATCAAATTGGACAAAAAGATTTCTGTGAATGCCAAGAATGCTTCTATTGAACAAGTATTAAATCAGATGTTTAAAGATTCTGGTTATACTTATAAAATAGTAAATAACCAAATTCTTATTTCAACAGTAAAAGCTGTAAATGTAATAGAACATCAACAGCAGAAGAGCAGGACTATAACTGGTTGTGTAAAAGATGTGAATGGTGAACCTATTATTGGTGCTTCTGTTGTTGAAAAAGGGGTTGCTACAAATGGAACAGTTACAGATTTTGAAGGTAATTACACACTGACGATTTCTAGTGATGAATTGCAAATTAGCTATATAGGTTATTTACCCCAAGTAGTAAAAGTTCACTCGGGTACTTCTTTTTATAATGTAACTTTAAAAGAAGATACGAAAACATTGGATGAAGTCGTAGTTATCGGCTATGGTACTCAAAAGAAGGTGAATTTAACAGGTTCTGTTGCTTCTGTTAGCTCAAGTGAAATTAAAGACCGGGTTCAAACTAATGTGCTTTCAGCTGTTCAAGGTACAGTACCTGGAGTGACTGTAATTTCTCGTCCGGGGTCTACTCCATCTATCAACTTTCGTGGACGTGGTAATTTAGGAACTTCAGAACCTCTTTATGTGATTGATGGTGCTATTGCAGATGCTGCGTTTTTTCAAAGTCTTAATCCGAACTCTATAGAAAGTATCTCCTTTTTGAAGGATGCTTCGTCTTCTGCTATTTATGGTTCTCGTGCAGCTTATGGTGTTGTTTTGGTAACTACCAAAAATGGTGAAAAGGGAAAAATGAATGTTTCATATAGTGGTTTGGTGGGTATGAAAACTCCTACTTATTTACCTAAAACTGTAGATTCATGGGAGTATGCTTCTATGTTGAATGAAGGTATGTATAACCGTAATGCGGCAAATGGTAAATATCAGGCATATTCACAAGAAGAAATTGATAAATTTAGAAATGGAACAGATCTTGACTATTACCCTAACACAAATTGGGCTGATTTGGTGTTGGATAAACATGTATTGACTACTCAACATTCTGTAAGTTTCAGTGGAGGAAGTGATAAAGTACGCTATTTTATGAATTTAGGGTATATGTATGATGATAAGCCTAATTTTATGTCAGGGCAGGACAAAACTCGTTATACATTGGATACTAATATAGCATCGGATATTACTAAATGGTTTACTGTTAAAGGTAGTATTAAATACATACGTAATGTGTCTGATACAGAACATGGACAACCTTGGATGGGAAACTTTTTATTGGTTCCATCTATTATGGTGGCTCAACAGTCAAATGGAGAATGGGGAAGTATTGCCGGTGGTAAACAGGCTACCCAATCTTTTATCACAGGCAATCCTCTTCGTGCTTTAAGTAATAAAAATTGGAGTAAATCCAAAACTGAAGAAACAATGTATGATTTAGGTTTTGATATAAAACCGGTTAAAGGATTGGTTATTAGTGGTCAAGGGGTATTCCGCGGACAAGAGTATAAAGGTAAGTCTTACACGGCTTTGCAAGATGAAGTGAAGACTTTCGAGACTGGTACACCTATTGGTGGTACTGGTACTTATACAAACTCTATGAGTATGAATTGGAGTAGTGTAACACGTATGTTGTATACTGGAACTATCAAATATGATTGGTCTAATTCTATACATAACATTACTGCATTAGCCGGTACTTCTTATGAGCACTATAAATATGAAGCATTGAGCGCAGGACGTAAAAACTTTCCATCTGATGCTTTGGAGGATTTGAACGGTGGTTCTAATGCTGGAAAAGATCTTTCCAATGGTGGTGGAATGACTGAATACAAAATTCTTTCGTACTTTGGCCGTATCAATTATTCATTAATGGATCGTTATTTATTAGAAGCTAATATTCGTGCAGATGCCTCTTCACGTTTTTATAAAGATAACCGTTGGGGATATTTTCCTTCATTCTCTGCCGGTTGGCGTATTAGCCAAGAAGAGTTTATGAAAAATATCTCTTGGATTAATAATTTGAAGATTAGAGCATCGTGGGGTACATTGGGTAATATTAATAATGTAGGGAATTATGATTATTTCCAAAATTATAATTTAGGTTCTGATTACAACTTCAATGATGAGGCTGTAAAAGGTATTCTAGAGTCTAAACCAGCCAATTTAGGCTTGGGCTGGGAAACGGTTGCTTTGACAGATTTTGGTGTGGATATTGATTTGTTTGATAATAAATTAAGCATTGTTGCCGATTATTATATTAAAAATACCAGTGATATTTTGTTGGGCTATAATGTGCCAGTAGAAACTGGTATTTGGAGCGCACCGTCTCAAAATATCGGAAAAGTGAAAAACACAGGTTTTGAGATAGCTCTTACATACAGAGGTAATGTCGGTGATTTGAAATATACAGTAACAGGTAACATTGCAACTAATAAAAATAAAGTTGTGGACTTAGCCGGTTCAGATGATATCATTAGTAATGGCGGGGATAAAATTCGTTTTATATTAAGAGAAGGTGAACCTATCGGTTCATTCTATGGATATAAGACTGATGGACTTTATACACAAGAAGAAATTGATGCAGGACGCTTCTATACTTTTGGTCGTATTCCTAATGCCGGTGATATCAAATACGTTCCTCAACGTGAGGATGTGAAGTATTATGGTGACTTGGAAGCGAATGAAGATAAATCTCATGCAGCTATTTCTGGTGAGGATCGTACAATCATTGGTAAGGATGTTCCTGATTTTACTTATGGAGTTAATTTGAATCTACAATGGAAAAATTTTGAATTATCTGTATTTGGTCAAGGTGTAAGTGGTACAATGACCGCTTTTGAATCAGAGCAAATATCTGCCTTTATGTTGAATGCTAATCCTCGTGAATTTCACCGGGGGCGTTGGACACAAGAAAATCCTAATCCGCGTGCCATCTATCCTCGTATTTATGGAGGACATAGTTTAGATGATTATAATCAGTATTTCTCTGATTATCAGTTGTTTGATTCGGATTATTTCCGTATTAAGAGCATCTCTTTAGGATATATGGTTCCTATAAATGTAGTGAAGAGTTGGGGATTGAGTAGTTTGAAGCTTTTTGTAACAGGGGAAAACTTATTTACATTACGTGCTGACGATAAAATGAAAGATTTTGATCCTGAGTCACCTTCAGGACGTGGCTTGAGCTATTTAGGTAGTAAATCTGTGGCGTTTGGTGTGAATGTTTCATTTTAATTGATAATCTTAAATAACGAATTGAATTATGAAAAATATAAAGAATTTAGCTATCCTAGGTTTATTTACAGTTGCTTTTGCTTCATGTGATATGGAAGTAGTACCGCCTTCAGAGATTGCAGCTGAAAATTTCTGGAAGACGGAAAAAGATGCATGGTATGGTCTGAATGCTTGTTATGCACAAATGGGTGGCATGGATATTTGGGATGAAATGTGTACAGATAATGCACATAGTCATAAACCGTGGGAAGGTCCCTATGAATTGATTCAACAAAATGGAGTAAGTTCTGAGAGTGATCGTGGTTATAGCTTTAGGACTATTCGCATTGTAAATAATTTCCTTGAAAAAGTTGATGGATGTGAGATGGACGCAGCTTTAAGGGAAAGAATGAAAGCTGAAGCACGCTATTTTCGTGCATCAGATTATTTGGATTTGACTACTAAGTTTGGTAAAGTTCCTTTAGTTACTACTGTGATGGAGTATGATGCACCTAATGTGAAACGTGATCCAGTGGAAACAGTTCAAGCATTTATTTTAAGTGAGTTGGCTGAAATAGCTGAGATATTACCAGATAGTTATCCTGGTGGAGAAGGTTATGAAAAAGGACGAATCACTCGGGCTGGAGCATTAGCCTTGCGCGCTCGTGCTGCGTTGTATTTTGGCAATTTCGCAGAAGCAGAAGCGTCTGCCGGAAAGATAATTCAGGAAGGACATCATAGTTTGTTCCGTGTGACATCTTTGAATGCAGCTCAGCAGAAAGAGGCTGATGAGATGGAACAATATATTGATTTTGAAGCAAAGAATATCGATAAGGATAAGTTTGTGAAAGGTATGTTCAGTTATGAATGTTTGTGGCATAAGGAGAATGCCAATCCTGATAATCCTGAGTATTTGGTGACACGGGGGTATATGGCAGATGATAATAACTATGATTGGACTCGCTATACTTATATTCGTCCTAGTCAATTGATTTCCGGTTATTCTTCATACGAACCGATGCAGGGATTGATTGATGCGTATTGGGATATTGACGGAAAAACGATACGTCCTGAGATTCCGGTAGCAACTCGTAAAGAGAATTTTGCTAAAATAACAGCTGTTGTTGAAGGAATGGATCAAACTACTTATATTAAAACTGTTCCTACTTTGAATTTGAAAGAATATGCCTATATGGATGAATTCCGTAATCGTGACAGCCGTCTTTATGCTTCTATGTTATTTCCTTTTAAAGGATGGCATGAAACAGATTTTGGAACTTTCTATTATCGCTGGAATCCGTCATGGGCTGGTTCGGATGGTAATGAATCATGGACAGGATATAGTTATAGAAAATTACTTTCTTTGACAGCTTATTCGGATTGGGCTAGTATGGAGGATTATCCGGTTATCCGTTATGCTGAGGTCTTGTTGACTTATGCTGAAGCGAGGATTCAAACTAAAGGTTGGGATGCTGAAGTTCAGAAAGCATTGAATGATTTGCGTGATCGTTGTGGTATGCCCGATGTACCTACTGTAATGCCATCTAAGGAAGCTGCTTTGGACTTTGTGCGTAACGAACGTCGTATAGAATTGGCTGCTGAAGGACAACGTTATGATGATATACGTCGTTATGGGTCTGCATATTGCAACAAAGTAATGAATGGTACTGTTTATGCTCCTAATGGTTATGAGGTTGTGAATATGACATGGAGTGATCGTTTGATGTTAATGCCTATTCCTCAAGGAGCTATGGATTTAAATCCCTTATTGCGGGATGATCAGAATCCGGGATATTAGTTGAGATGAATTTTAGGTGTTAGGATTATGCACGGGGTGTGTATGGCATTTGTCTTCACATCCCGCTTTTTATCACTAATTTGTTAAAAAAGCGTAAGCAAATACTAGGTATATTGGGGAAACTTCCTTTCTTTGTATTTCAATACAGTGCATTGATTAATTTATTAAGTCTAATAAGTATGAAATTACTTTCGATTTTAGCGTTAGGTGCAATATTTGCACTCACTTCGATAAATATATATGCTCAAAAAGTATATGATATTTCCACGTTTGGCTTAAAGCCTGATACTCATAAAAATGCTTCTCCTGTTTTGCAAAAAGCTTTGTCGAAAATAAAGGCTGAATGCAAGGATGGTGAAGCGGTTATTCTTCGTTTTTCTGAAGGCCGCTATGACTTCCATGAAAAAGGAGCTGCCGTACGCGAATATTATATCTCGAACCATGACCAAGACAATCCTAAGAAAGTAGGTATTGCACTGGAAGACATGAAAAACCTTACTCTTGACGGGCAGGGGGCACAGTTCGTCTTTCATGGGAGAATGTTGCCGGTGTCGCTTCTTCGGTCGGAGAATTGTAGCTTGAAGAATTTCAGTATTGATTTTAAGAATCCCCATATTGCACAAATAAAGATATTGGAGAATACTCCGCAAGAGGGAATCGTATTCGAACCGGCTTCATGGGTGAAATATCGTATAGCCAAAGATTCGATTTTTGAAGCTTATGGAGAAGGATGGACTTTAAAACATTCCTGGGGAATTGCTTTTGATGGGGATACCAAACATTTGGTATACAATACCAGCGATATCGGTTGTCCGACGAAAGGAGCAAGTGAGATAGCACCGCGGCGCATTCGTGCTCCCCATTGGAAAGATGCACGTCTTGTTCCCGGAACTGTTGTTGCCATGCGTGGCTGGGGACGCCCTACTCCCGGAATTTTCCTGTCACATGATTTAAATACGACATTGGAAAACATAAAAGTACATTATGCGGAAGGAATGGGATTGTTGGCACAATTCAGTGAAAATATTACGTTAGAGAAGTTCTGTGTTTGCTTGAAGGGTGAGGATGATCCGCGTTATTTTACCACACAGGCAGATGCGACTCATTTTTCAGGTTGTAAAGGAAAGATAACTTCTTGCAATGGACTCTATGAAGGCATGATGGATGATGCCATTAATGTGCATGGAACATATCTGAAAGTGGTGAAAAGGATAGATGACCACACATTGGTCGGACGTTATATGCATGATCAGTCATGGGGATTTGAATGGGGACGCGCCGGAGATGAGGTGCAGTTCGTTCAATCCTCTACCATGGAGTTGATCGGCAATCAGAATAAGATTGCAAGCATCCGTCCGCATGATAAAGAACAAATAGACGGGGCACGCGAATTCATTATTACTTTTGATGAGGCGATAGATCCGGCTGTCAATGGGCAAAGCGGATTTGGCATCGAGAATCTTACCTGGACACCGGAAGTTTTGTTTGCCGGAAATACGATTCGTAATAATAGAGCGAGAGGTAGTCTGTTCAGTACTCCGCGTAAAACGGTTGTTGAGAATAACTTATTTGACCATACTTCAGGAGCTGCTATCTTGTTGTGTGGAGATTGTAACGGCTGGTTTGAAACCGGAGCATGCCGTAATGTGATTATTCGTAAGAATCGTTTTGTAAATGCACTTACCAATTTATTCCAGTTTACGAATGCAGTGATTTCGATTTATCCGGAGATACCCGACTTAAAGAACCAGCAGAAGTATTTTCATGGAGGACCGGAAGGGGGTATTGTGATAGAAGACAATGAGTTCGATACTTTTGATGCTCCTATCCTGTATGCCAAATCAGTGGATGGATTAATATTCCGCAATAATGTTATAAAGAAGAACACGGACTATAAGCCGTTCCATTCTAACCGGAACCGTTTCTGGCTGGAGCGGGTGACGAATGTGACGATTGCCGAATGAGGTGTTCGCTTATGAGCGATGAATACTAACTATTATATTTAAATATTTATTTTGAAAAGACATGAAGATTAAGAATCTATTGACTGTGATGACCGGCTTGGCATTGTTCTGTTTGGCCGGATGTGCTTCTCCTCAGAAAGAAGCTGTTGCAAAGGAGTATGCTCCTATTGAAGTCGCTGTTCCCGAACGTCCTGCCGGACAGCAAGATGTAATTCAACTGACTGCCCCGAAGCTGGATACAGTCCGTGTTGGTTTTATTGGTTTGGGTATGCGTGGTCCCGGTGCAGTTGCACGCTGGACTCATATCCCCGGTACAAAAATTGTAGCTTTGTGTGACCTTCGTCCCAAATGTGTAGAAAGAGCACAAGGTATTTTAGAGAAAGCCGGCCTTCCTAAAGCTGCTGAATATTCAGGTTCTGAAGATGCATGGAAGCAACTTTGCGAACGTGATGATATTGATGTGGTATATATTGCTTCAGACTGGAAGCATCATGCCGAAATGGGCGTTTATGCCATGGAACACGGCAAGCACGTTGCCATCGAAGTTCCGTCTGCTATGACATTGGATGAAATCTGGGCGTTAATCAATACTTCGGAAAAGACTCGCAAGCACTGTATGCAATTGGAAAACTGTGTATATGACTTCTTCGAACTGACTACACTGAACATGGCTCAACAGGGATTGTTCGGCGAAGTGCTGCACGTAGAAGGTGCTTATATCCACAACCTCGAAGAATTCTGGCCCTACTATTGGAATAACTGGCGTTTGGATTACAATAACGAAAACCGTGGAGACGTTTATGCCACTCACGGTCTTGGCCCTGCCTGCCAGTTGCTGGACATTCACCGTGGCGACCGCATGAAGACTTTGGTAGCTATGGATACTAAAGCTGTAACCGGTCCTGAACTGGGTAAGAGATATGGTTTGGCAAACGATTCTATCGAATTCCAGAACGGTGACCACACCATGACTTTCATCCGCACTGAAAACGGTAAAACTATCCATATTCAGCACGATGTAATGAATCCTCGTCCTTACAGCCGTATGTATCAGCTGACAGGTACTGATGGTTTTGCCAACAAATATCCTATCGAACAATACTGCTTGCGTCCTGATCAGGTTGATGCTAAAGAAGTGCCCAACCACGAAAATCTGAATATGCACGCTGCTGTTCCCGAAGACGTGAAAAAAGCTTTGATGCAGAAATACAAACACCCGATTCACCAGGAATTGGAAGAAACTGCCAAGAAGGTAGGCGGTCACGGTGGTATGGACTACATCATGGATTACCGTCTGGTTTACTGTCTGCGCAACGGTTTGCCTTTGGATATGGATGTATACGACTTGGCCGAATGGTGCTGCATGGCAGAACTTACCCGCCTTTCTATCGAAAACGGTAATGCTCCGGTAGCTGTACCCGACTTTACCCGCGGCAGCTGGAATAAGGTGAAAGGTTATCGTCACGCATTTGCTAAGTAATGTCTGCAAATATCATATTTTAATTCAGGTAATATAAAAACAGAAGAGGTTGTAGCCGGCATCGGTTACAACCTCTTTTTATTGTATATATTCTGTTTATTCTTCTACAATACTAGTACGTGGCTGTTGAGGCGTGATTTCTTTTTGCTGTTTCAGATATTCTATCAAAGCATCCGAAGAGGTGGCAGTCATTTCATGCCCCGGGTCGGCATGGTCGAATCGATAACTGGAGGCGATGTAGCTGTTCATACCTACTTTGTACTGTTTATTTTCGTCCAGCGGGTTGCCATTCATGTCTTTTATGGTAACACTCACGGCTTTGCCGTCACGGGTATGAATGGTGTAGGTCATGCCCGACACCAATAGATCGGCACGTTTGCTGGCTTTGCGGTAGGAGTTCATTAATAAAGTGCGAATCTCTGCCGGAGTCATTTGATAGACAACTACAGTATTGCCGAAGGGGTCCAACTGATAGATTTCGGCCATGGTGATTTCTCCTTTCGCCATTTGTCCGATGCGCACACCGCCGGCATTCTGGAAAGCAAAGTCGAGATTATGCACATCGGCTACGGCATCGGTCATCAGTGAGCCGAGTGGCTCTTTACCGTTGAACTGTGCTGTGGCATGTGCTATTACTTGGTCTAAGTGGCAATCCTTGCGGAATTTCTGAATAGACTGCTTGATATCTGTATCTTCGTCTTTGAGTTTTGCCATATTAATCAGCTCGAATTTCTTCTCTTTTACTTTATTATCCTCCAAGGTGATAGTAGTCTTGCCCAGATAATGAAGGTTGCTCTGCGCCTGACTTATCAAGACACCATTGACGACAATGGTAGAATCAATGCGTGTATGTGAGTGTCCCCCGATGATAACATCCAGTTCGGGCATCGCTTCGGCTATCTCACAATCTTTGTTATAACCGGTATGAGTGAGACCGACAAACAGGTTGCACCGGCTGCGTAAGCTCTTGTATTTAAGTGCGGTTGATACAGGCTCGGTGAATGTGATACCTTTCAGGCGTGCGGGATGGGTGGCGGGTAGCAGCTCACCTGTTCTTCGCTTACTCACTTCGATAAGGCCCAGGATGCATATCTTGGTGTCACCGATTTGCAGAAAAGCGTATGGCTGAGGTTGTTTGATTCCGGCTGTTTCTTCATCAACAATCATGTTGGCACATAGGAATTGGAAGTTGGCTTGCTCCATTCGCCGGTTCAGTACCTCCTGTCCGTAGTCGAATTCATGGTTGCCGAATATTTCATACTGATATCCTATCCGGTTCATCAGGTCAATCATAGGAAAGCCTTTCTCAGGGTATTGGTCCACCACCGGATTACCCGAAAACATATCTCCCCCACTCAAAATCAGAATGTTGGGATTCTTGGCACGCTCTTTTTGTATATAACTTGCTATTTTGGCAAAGTTGTCGATACTGCCGTGCATGTCATTAGTCGAAAAGATGATGATTTGCGTTTCTTTTGCTGACAGTGAGCAGCATAGAAAGACGAATAACAATAGAAAACCAGATAGCTTTTTCATTTATTATTGGTGTTTAATAGGTTAGTTTAATGCTGCAAAGATAGGCTATAAATATTTCAAATTCCTTGCAACGTGCAAAAAAGTTTATTTCCGGTGCAAAGGAATATTTGCCTGCTCAATGGGGAGAATACTTATAAATAGTGATTGTATGAAAGAAATGACTGTTGAGGAAGGTTTCTAAATTACCTATAAAAAGCGATTGTGGCGCGTCAGTTTTATCAAGACCTTTGCATTCGAATAAAGAATGTAATTACTTAGAAGAAGAAAACGTGAAAACAGCAGTTCGGAAAGTGAATATTTTAATCATCGTTTTATTGACGGCTGTATCTGTATATGCACAGCAGCATAAAACCATGATTTCGGGTAAAGTCGTATCGAAGGAGAAAGAAATCATAGACTTGGCAACGGTGTATCTGAAAGGAACCAATTATGGTTGTATGACCAATGAGCAGGGAATATATCATTTGCATGCCCCCGCAGGGGAGTATACACTGGTCGTTTCTGCTGTCGGTTATGAAACGATAGAGAAGCCGGTGAAGCTCTTTCGAGGTGAGAGAGTAAAAATGAATGTAGTATTAGCTTCGTCTGTGACAGAGTTAGACGAGGTCGTTGTCGTGTCCAATGGGGTAGGTCGTGTGAAGCGTTCGGCTTTCAATGCCGTGGCTGTGGATACGGAGGAGTTGCAGAACTCGACGAAGAATTTGAGTGATGCTTTATCCAAACTGCCGGGTATGAAACTGCGGGAGGCAGGAGGTGTAGGTTCTGATACCCAACTCATGTTGGATGGGTTCAGTGGAAAGCACGTCAAAGTCTTTATTGACGGAGTACCGCAGGAGGGGGTAGGCAGCTCTTTCGGGCTGAACAATATTCCGGTGAATTTTGCCGAGCGTATAGAAGTATATAAAGGAGTTGTACCGGTAGGATTCGGTACCGATGCTTTAGGAGGCGTCATCAATATTGTAACGAATAAGAAGAAGAGAAAATGGTTTTTGGATACTTCTTATTCTTATGGTTCGTTTAATACGCATAAGTCGTATATCAATTTCGGACAGACTTTCAGAAGCGGATTGATGTATGAGATTAATGCATTTCAGAACTATTCCGACAATGATTATTATGTGGATACGTATGTCACTCATTTTTCTCCCGATGGCAATACCACCGACAAAAAGAAGATTGAGCATGTAAAACGTTTCAATGACACTTACCACAATGAGGCTGTCATCGGAAAAGTGGGTTGGGTGGGGAAACCCTTTGCCGACCGTCTGCTTTTCGGTTTTACTTATTCCAATATGTACAAGGAGATTCAGACAGGAGTGCGCCAAGAGGCAGTATTTGGAGAGAAACACCGCAAGGGACATTCGCTGATGCCCTCATTGGAGTATCATAAGCGGGATTTATTTACCAAAGGACTGGATGTTAGTTTGACGGCAAATTATAATTATAATCTGACTCAGAATATTGATACGGTGCCTTATCAATATAATTGGTATGGAGAAAAGCAATATACCGGTTCAAAAGGAGAGCAATCTTACCAGGACAATGAATCGAAGAATAAGAACTGGAATGGGACGTTCAAGGTTGATTATCGTCTCAGCAGGACGCAGACCTTTACACTGAGCCATGTACTGACGGTTTTCGAGCGCAGTAACCGTTCGGATGTGAATTCCACTTCGGCTGTTTCGGATTTTACCGTTCCCAAGAAGACAAGGAAGAATATCACCGGACTTTCTTATCGTCTGATGCCTGCTGAAAGGTGGAACTTCTCTGCCTTCGGAAAGTATTATAACCAGCATAGTTCGGGATTAGTCTCACAGAATGCCGATGGTATAGGGAACTATATTGATATGTCCAAGCACGTAAGCGCTCTGGGGTATGGAGCGGCAGGCACATATTGGATAATAAGGGATTTACAGGTAAAGCTCTCGTATGAGAAAGCTTATCGGTTGCCATCGAATGAAGAGTTGTTCGGTGATGAGGACTTGGAAGCGGGTAAGGCTGACCTGAATCCGGAGAACAGTGACAATATCAACTTGAACCTCAGTTATACGCACCGCTTGGGCAAGCATGAGCTCTATGTGGAAGGAAGTCTGATTTATCGTGATACGAAAGATTACATCGTCCGTACCATCAGCTCTTTTGGTGGTAAAAGTTATGGTTCCTATTATAATCACGGGCGTGTAAAGACGAAAGGTTTTAATGTGTCTGCACGTTACAGCTATTCGCACTGGCTCAGTGTGGGAGGTACTTATAGCAGCATGGATACGCGTGACAATGAAAAATATCTGGAGGGAGGCTCCCTGCAGGAAAGCCTGAAGTATAAACTTCGTATACCCAATCAGCCTTACCGTTATGCCAGCTTGGATGCTTCGCTCTATTGGCATGATTTGTTTGCAAAAGGAAATCGCTTGTCGCTTACGTATGACAGCTATTATCAGCACGAATTTCCATTGAATTGGGAAACTATCGGAGAGGCTTCTTCCAAGAAACGTGTGCCGGAACAATTTTCACACAATCTGGGGATTACGTATAGTATCAAGAATGGACGCTATAACCTCTCGTTGGAATGCAAGAATTTCACGGATGAGAAATTGTATGATAATTATAGCCTGCAGAAAGCCGGGCGTGCATTCTACGGGAAGGTGAGGGTTTATTTCGGACAATAGAATATGAATCGATAAAATATAAATAGAAGAATGATGAATAGAAAATTTTTGTTTTGGTCTGTTGTCATGGCATGTTGTGCAGGCAGCGTGTTGACTTCATGCAGTGATGATACAGTACCTGAAAATTCAACGCCGGATGCTCCCGGTACCGGGGCAGGGACATACGTGGTTGCTGCCACAGTTGATGGGGTAAATTATCTCCTGACTGCCGAGTCTTTGGACGAAGGAAGCGTTACAGTGAAAAATAACGGTCTTGAGACAGAGACCGGTACGTATTGGGTGTTTCATAACAATGATTACCTCTTCCGCCTTGTGTATAATAAGGGAGGAGACGGAACCGGTTCTTCTTACATTCTGAACAGTAATAATAAGCTCGAAGAGCATCTGTCGTATGCTTTTAAACGTATCACCACGTATGGCACGTGGGGAGATAATGTGATTACCGCTTCTACCGGAGATACAGACCGGACGGATGCCGGCGGATATGCGGAGCAAGGTATTTTGGTCAACTATCTGAATTCACTGGACGGTACTACAAGTACCAAGACCTACCCGTGTGAAAACTACTTGGGTAATGGTGAGTATGTTACTTTTTCCGGGTTTGTACAGGCAAACGGCAAACTTTACACTTCAGTAATTCCGATGGGGATGAGCCAATATGGTGTAAAAGCGTTCCCGGACAAGGTGACCGATCCGCAACTTGTGGCAACCGTGGCGGGAGGCAGTGGCAGCGGTGCTTATAAAGAAGGTTCTATTCCTTCTACTCAGTATCCCGACCATGCATACGTGGCTATTTACAGCGGAAATGATTTCAGCAGTACTCCAACGATTGTTGCCACTGATAAAATCGGCTTTGCCAGCGGACGTATGCGTTCTCAATATTACCAGACTATTTGGGCGGCTGATAACGGCGATCTTTATGTTTTCTCACCCGGCTACGGACGACTTACCACTTCTTCGGATGACTTAAAGCGTGTGCAGGGAACACTTCCTTCGGGAGTGATGCGAATCAAGGCAGGAGAAACTTCGTTTGACGATACTTATTATGTCAATCTAGAAGAGCTTGGAAACAAGCATCCGATGTACAAATGCTGGCATATCACAGAAGATTATTTCCTGCTTCAGATGTATACTCGCGGGTTACAGTCGAAAGGGGAGTATACTACTGAACTGGCAGTCTTTAAAGGTGAAGACCGGACACTGAAACCGGTGACCGGATTGCCATCGGAAGATGTTCTGAGTGCTTATGGAAATATTCCTTATAACGAGAACGGTTACATATATATGCCGGTATCCACTACCGATGGCAGTACTCCGGCACTTTACAAGATTGACCCTCGGACTGCTACTGCCACAAAGGGGCTGACTATCATTGCGGAGTCTGTTAGTACTGTAGGTAAACTTACATCTCAGAAATGAAAAAGATATTTCGGACACTGCATCTTTGGCTTTCTGTACCTTTCGGACTGCTCGTCAGCCTGATATGCTTTTCGGGTGCCATGCTGGTTTTCGAGAACGAAATAACAGAATGGAGCCGTCCCGACCTTTATCAAGTGAAAGAGATAAAGGCGGAACCGCTGCCTGTAGAGATGCTTCTAGAACGAGTGGCGGAGACATTGCCCGATAGTGTATCTGTTGCCGGAGTGAGTATTCCTTCGGAGAAAGGGCGCACGTGGCAGGTAAATCTTTCCAAACCGCGCCGTGCATCAGTTTATATCGACCCTTATACGGGTGAAGTGAAAGGGAAATACGAACGTCCGGCTTTTTTCCTGACCATGTTTAAACTGCATCGCTGGCTGTTGGACAGTATGAAGCCTGATGGCGGTATTTTTTGGGGAAAGATGATAGTAGGAGTGAGTACACTGATGTTTGTTCTTATTCTGTTGACGGGTATCATTATTTGGTGGCCGCGTACACTGCAGGCGATGAAGAATAGTCTGAAGATAACGTCGCGGAAGGGGTTTCGCAGGTTCTGCTATGATTTTCATGTGGCGGGCGGTCTGTATGCGTTGTTGTTTTTGCTGGTGATGTCACTGACGGGGCTGACTTGGTCTTTCGCCTGGTACCGGACCGGATTCTATAAAATCTTTGGAGTAGAAACCCGGCAAGGAAGTGGGCATGCAGGTCATGGACAGGAAAAGAAGGGAAAGGAAAAATTACAGGTTCCGTATGCACATTGGGAACAGGTTTATCGACAGTTGAAGAATGAGAATCCCGATTGCAGACAGATTACCATATCCCGGGGTACTGCCAATGTCTCTTTCGACCGGTTGGGCAATCAGCGTGCGAGTGATCGTTATGAGTTTGACCCTCGTTCGGGTGAGATAACAAATGTATCTTTATATCAGAACGCTGAGCCATCGGGGAAGATTCGGGGATGGATATATTCAGTGCATGTGGGAAGTTGGGGCGGCATGTTTACCAAAATACTTGCCTTTGCTGCGGCTCTCATCGGAGCTTGTCTGCCACTGACCGGCTATTATCTGTGGATAAGGCGTAAGATAGGGCAAAGAAAGAGGAAATGCCGATAGAATTATGAATTTATTGTATCGTTATCTGTCGTGGCGGATATATTCCGACACGACAGCAAAACGATGGCAAAGTAATTTTCGGCTTAAAACCACTTTATCTTTTTGAAGATAACGAATGCCATGGCCGATAGCATGATAGATATTAATATGATGAGGCTGAAAGCATGCGGTAACTCATCTACATGTACATCTACGTTCATTCCATAAAAGCTGGCTATCAATGTAGGTACCATCAATATGATGGAGATGCTGGTCATGCGTTTCATGATGGTATTCACATTATTTGAAATAATGGAAGCGAAAGCATCCATTGTGCCTGTTAAGATGTCACTGTAAATATTTACTGTGTTATATGCTTGTTTCAATTCAATGACCACATCTTCTACCAAATCAGGGTTTTGGTAATCCTTTTCCTGAAAGATACTTTGCAATTTGCCTATCATCACCTCATTTCCACGTATCGAGGTGTTGAAATAGACTAATGTCTTTTGCAGCTTCATCAGTCGAAGTAAATCTTCGTTGCGGATGCTTTTCTCCAACTCTTTTTCGGCTGCCGTCACATCATTGTTTATTTGCTTCAGGTATTTCAGGAACCATACTGCAGAAGAGTAAATCAGCCGTAATATCAATTCAAACTTATTGCGCACCACTATTCCTTTTCGGCGTGTATGGTCGATAAAGTCGGGTATCATTTCAGTGGAATGATAGCAAATGGTGACAATAATCTCATTGTTTGTGATAATGCCGATGGGAATGGTTGTATATGGAATACTTCCTTGTTGTTGCAAAGGAATACGGATAATGGTCAGCAACCAGTTTTCCTCGGTGTCGGTACGCGGTCGTTCATCTACATCGGCAATGTCCTCTAAAAAAGATTCGGGGACTTTTAAATCTTTGGTCAGAAAGTCAAAATCGCTTTTATCAGGGCATTCTACATTTACCCAGCAGTTGGGCATCCACTGCGGCTTTTCCACAAAACCGTTTTCACAATAAAGATATTTTCTCATCTTATTGCCTCCTTTCGTTTGTTTTAATTCCGGGCAGAGGCATTGCAGGCGTGCTGTTTAGAGCCCTGCCGGATAAGTTAATACTATACTGTACGTTCGTGGGTTTGAATCGTCCATTTCTTGTTGTTTTTTATAAATTCCGAGGCAAAAGTACGTAAAAACTTTAAATACACCTAATCTTCTGTACCTATTTATGGTGATTGTTGTTCTATATTATCCTAATAATTAGGTATTGCAGAGGGAAACGCAGTGCACTACCTTTGCAAATGTAATAATTACAATTTAAAAATTAATTTCATTTTTAAAATAGAAAGTGTATGGAACCTATTATTAATTCACAAATACCTGAATTTAAAGTTCAGGCATTTCACAATGGAGAGTTTAAAACAGTGACTAACAAGGATATCGAAGGGAAATGGGCTATTTTCTTTTTCTATCCTGCCGACTTTACTTTCGTTTGCCCTACTGAGTTGGTAGACATGGCAGAGAAGTATGACCGATTCAAGGAAATGGGTGTAGAGGTGTATTCTGTCAGCACAGATTCACATTTTGTTCATAAAGCATGGCATGATGCTTCCGAAAGCATTCGCAAAATCACTTATCCAATGTTGGCAGATCCTACCGGAGCTCTTTCTCGCGCATTCGGTGTGATGATTGAGGAAGATGGCATGGCTTATCGTGGTACCTTTGTGGTTAATCCTGAAGGTAAGATTAAATTGGCTGAAATTCAGGACAACAGCATCGGACGTAATGCCGATGAGTTACTTCGTAAAGTGGAGGCGGCTCAGTTTGTTGCCGGTCATGATGGGGAAGTTTGTCCGGCAAAGTGGAAAAAAGGTGCCGAGACTCTGAAACCGAGCATTGACCTCGTAGGTAAAATTTAAAGCAATTGGGAAAAATATGTTGGATAGCGCAATAAAAGAACAGTTAAAGGGGCTATTTGCCCAACTGGATGCGCACTATACTTTCGACATCTTTGTCCACCCTCGGCATGAAAGCCGTGCCGAGTTGGTGGATTTGTTGGAAGAAGTGGCTTCTTGTTCCGAAAAACTCTCCTGTCGTTTGCAAGAGAGCGAAGGTTTGAAATTTATTCTTTTAAAGGAAGGGGAAGATACGGGTATTACTTTCCGAGCCGTACCCGGCGGGCATGAATTTACTTCTTTGCTGATGGCGATACTTAATGCTGATGGCAAAGGTAAGAATTTTCCCGATGAGTTTATCACCCGGCGTATCCGTGCATTGCGCGGGCCGATAAATCTGACTACATATTTGTCGTTGGGCTGCACCAACTGTCCTGATGTAGTTCAGGCATTGAATCTGATGGTGGTGCTTAATCCTCAGATACGCCATGAGGCTGTAGACGGTGCTGTGAATGAAGAGGAGGTGAACCGCATGAAAGTGCAGGCTGTTCCTACAGTGTTTGCCGATGGCGAACAGATTCATGTGGGACGCGGTAATATCGGTGATTTGCTCGAAAAACTTGAAGTGCGTTATGGTGCATCGGTTTCGGAATCTTTTGAAACGAAAGAGTATGATGTGTTGGTAGCGGGAGGCGGTCCTGCCGGTGCTGCGGCTGCCATATATTCTGCTCGAAAAGGACTGCGGGTGGCTGTAGTGGCTGAACGTATAGGTGGTCAGGTGAATGAGACCATGGGTATTGAGAATCTGATATCCGTGCCTCGGACTACCGGTAAAGAACTGGCACAGGACTTGAAAAGCCATTTGGCTGCTTACCATATTGATATACTTGAGAATCGCAGGATAGAAAAAGCCGAGGTAGTCGGGGAAATGAAAGTGCTGTCGGTTAAGGGTGGTGAAAGTTACAAGGCTCCTGTGCTGATTATTGCTACAGGTGCCAACTGGCGGAAGTTGAATGTTCCGGGCGAAGAGAAATATATTGGTCATGGAGTGGCATTCTGTCCGCATTGCGACGGACCGTTTTATAAAGGCAAGGAGGTAGCTGTTATCGGTGGTGGTAACTCCGGAGTGGAGGCGGCCATTGATTTGGCAGGTATTTGCTCTAAGGTGACGGTCTTCGAGTTTATGGAGACTCTGAAAGCAGATACCGTTTTGCAGGAGAAAGTCAGGAGTCTGCCTAATGTAGATATCTTTACTCACACCCAGACGGTTGAAGTATTGGGCGATGGGGATAAGGTGGTCGGTATGATTAAGAAAGACCGTTTTTCGGATAAAGAAGAAATCTTTGCTTTGGACGGCATTTTCGTTCAGATTGGTTTGACTGCCAATAGTGCTTTATTCAAGGATTTGGTAGAAACGAACCGTATGGGCGAAATCCTGACCGACAAAAATGGCCGCACTTCCGTGAAGGGTATTTATGCAGCAGGAGATGTAACGGATATATCCTATAAACAGATTATCATTGCGATGGGTGAAGGGGCAAAGGCCGCACTTGCCGCTTTCGAAGATCGTATGCGTGGCGAAGTCGGATGAGATATGGCTTGTTGCCGCTTTGGTACACAATTTATAAGAAATAAAAAAAAGGTTCGCATCTGCGAACCTTTTTGCTCTTCCTCTTGGACTTGAACCAAGGACCCTCTGATTAACAGTCAGATGCTCTAACCGACTGAGCTAAGGAAGAATGTTTTTTTCTTAATTGCGGTGCAAAGATAATAGGTTTTTTCGAAATATGCAATATCTTTGCAGAAAAATTTTAGGTAAATGGATAAAATAATTGGAATGGGCAATGCATTGGTTGACGTTCTTGTTACTTTGCAAGATGATTCGCTACTAGATGAGATGAGTTTGCCCAAAGGAAGTATGCAACTTATAAATGAAGATAAATTTCTGAAAATCAGTGGTAAATTCTCTGATATGAAAACGCATAAAGCTACAGGGGGAAGTGTGGGAAATACAGTCTTGGCATTAGCTAATCTAGGGGCACATCCGGGATTTATCGGAAAGATAGGAAACGATGATTTTGGGCAATATTTTAAAAAAAATGGTTTGAAGCAGGGAATTGACATGAAATTACTTGCCGGTGATTTACCTACAGGAGTGGCTTCTACTTTCATTTCACCGGATGGAGAACGTACTTTTGGCACTTATTTGGGAGCTGCTGCCACTATGAAAGCCGAAAATCTGACGTTGGATATGTTTAAGGGATATGCATATCTATATATAGAAGGATACTTGGTACAGGATCACGAATTGATTCTTCGTGCTATGCAATTAGGCAAAGAGGCTGGATTGCAGATCTGTTTGGATATGGCCAGTTATAATATTGTGGAAGGGGACCTGGAATTCTTCGATATTTTGATAACTAAATACGTGGATATTGTTTTTGCTAATGAGGAAGAGGCAAAGGCTTATACAGGCAAGGATGCTTGGGGGGCTATTAATGAAATTGCTTCTAAATGCAGTGTTGTAATAGTAAAACTAGGTGCCCAAGGTTCATGTATAAAGAAAGGTACGGAATGCATCAAACTAGAGGTACCTCCGGTAAAAAAGCTCGTGGATACCACTGGTGCGGGAGATTATTATGCAGCAGGTTTTCTGTATGGGCTGACTTGTGGTTATTCTTTGGAGAAGTGTTCCATTATAGGTTCTATTTTAGCATCCAATGTGATACAAGTGGTGGGTACAACCTTATCAAAGAAAAAATGGGACGAAATAAAGTTAAATATAGAGGCGCTTCTGCAATCCTGATTAGAATAATGTATTAATTTGCGGTTAACAAATATATAAAAGAATGAAGTGGAATACTAAGAGTTTATTATTTATAGCGTGCGTCGGCTTGGCGGGAAGTGCTCTTTTCGGCTTTAGCAAAGGTGATGACCGTAATTTTCGGATAGCTAAAAACCTGGATGTCTTCAATGCGGTATTCAAGGAGCTGGATATGTTTTATGTGGATACGATTGACCCCGAGAAGGTAATTAATTATAGTATCGAGGCGATGCTTGCACAAACCGACCCTTATACGGAGTATTATCCCGAAGAGGATAATACACTGAAAGAAATGACCAGTGGAAAGTTTGGAGGTATCGGTTCTGTCATTCGTTACTACACTCCCCGCAAGCGTGTTGCCATTATAGAGCCGTCGGAAGGAAGTCCGGCTGCCGAAGCCGGTCTGCAGGCGGGCGATATCATTATGGAGATAAACGGTAAGGATATGGCGCAGGGAGACAGGACACCCAACGAACTGACCTCTTATGTGAGCGATAATTTGCGTGGCGACCCCGGCACGACTTGTGTATTGAAATTGGAACGACCTACGGCAGACAGTACTTATATTCCTATGGAGCTGAAGATTACCCGCGGAACTATCCGCACCAATCCTGTTCCTTACTATGGAATGGTAGATAAGAACATCGGCTATATTGCCATCAGTACTTTTGCTATTGAAGGATGTTCCAAAGATATAAAGAAAGCATTGATTGAGTTGAAGCAGCAGGGAGCCACTTCTATCGTTCTTGATTTGCGAGGAAATGGTGGAGGACTATTGAGCGAAGCTGTGAATGTGGTGAACTTCTTTGTGCCGAAAGGAAAAGAAATAGTAGTGACCAAAGGTAAAATAAAGCAAGCCGGCAGTACTTATAAGACATCCAATGAGCCGATAGATATGGAAATTCCTTTGACCGTGTTGGTGGATGGCGCTACGGCATCGGCTGCCGAAATCGTTTCCGGTTCTTTGCAAGACCTCGACCGCGCTGTGATTGTGGGTAACCGCACCTATGGAAAAGGCTTGGTGCAAGTGCCGCGTGAACTCCCTTATAATAGTAGCATGAAGGTAACAACTGCCAAATATTACATTCCCAGCGGACGTTGTATTCAGGCCATCGATTATGCCAAACGCAATGCCGATGGTTCGGTGGCACGCATCCCCGACAGCCTGACTACTGTATTTCACACGGCAGCGGGACGTGAGGTGCGCGACGGCGGCGGTATCCGTCCCGATGTGGAAGTCAAGGCGGAGCGTTTCCCCAATATCATGTTCTATCTGCTGAATGATGATATGATTTTTGATTACGCCACCCAATACTGCATCAAGCATCCCAACATCGGTGAAGTGAAAGACTTCTCAGTGACGGATGCCGACTACGATGATTTCAAGCAAATGTTGAAGAAGCGTAATTTCACCTATGACCGTCAGAGTGAGAAGTCGCTGAAGAACTTGAAGGAGATTGCCGAATTTGAGGGATACATGGAAGGAGCATCCGAAGAGTTTGCAGCGCTGGAAAAGAAACTGACGCATAATCTTGACCATGAGTTGAACCGTTTCTCCAAACAGATAAGGAAAGCGATTGCTGAGGAAATAGTGAAACGTCATTATTTTCAGCGTGGCGTGATATTGGAACGCATGAAAGATGATGCAGATCTGACTAAGGCTATCGAAACATTAAAAGATAAAGAAGGATATACTAAAATTCTGTCTGTCCCGGCAGATAAGTAACAGATTCTTTCTTCGGAAAACCATAAACAAGGACGAAAAAGGTGGTGGCAGTACTTTCTTTCCTATTCGGAAAGAGTGCTGCCACCACTTTTTTTTCCGATATCTGTTTCATAGCATCAAGATTCAGTTTAAAAAATGGAGAATTTCGTTGAAGTTCTTATTCTCTCATGAAAACAAAACGCAAGTTTGCCATTGGAAGAAAAATAGCTTTCACACAGAACCCTCATGAATAGGAGATTTCAGTACCTGTTATGTGTGAAAGCAGATTGTTTCAACTTTCTTGACTGACGGAATTTCTCTCATCTGCATAATTCCATCTTCTTCTTAAAGACCTTGGTCTTTTTGAAAAAGACTTAATTCTTTTTCGGAAACTCTTTGGTCTTTTTTGAAAACTTCAAGGTCTTTTCATTATGATACATTGACATCTGTTAAGATTTTCAAGTTGGGTGTGAAACAAATGATTGATGGTACTTAATCTGTTGGGTATGTGGTGAATAAGATTTTAGGAGAAAGAAGAAAAAAAGTGCATCTCTTAGTAAGAGATACACTTTTCGCTGCAAATTTACACAAAGTTTTGATAATTAAAACTTTTTGAGAAGAAAAATCACAAGGCAAGTGCAAAAATATCTTTAGTCTTAAGTTTTAGGATACTCTTATGCTCACTTAAATAATTAATAATAAGTTATTTATGCGCGATTGTGTATCTCTTACTAAGAGATGCACCGAACGCAACCCTTTTTTAAGGGTTTGAAAAGTGAGTAATTATCTGAAATAGAGACGATAAAAAGA
>OOBY01000419.1_pt1 | contig 34831 bp, 33 predicted proteins | sample 1671751 | NCBI WGS metagenome assembly OOBY01 (sample SAMN06348189, study PRJEB24527) | human gut metagenome | biome: human gut; feature: ankylosing spondylitis patient; material: feces | host: Homo sapiens | place: China | collected 2015-10
ATCCAAATTGGAAAAGTATTCGGGTGTTTGATAAATCTATGTTGCAGGGATTAACAGAAAACAAGGGGGAAGACTCGATGGATCGTTTATTGTACACTACAACGAACTCTGTATATAATGCTTCTAATGTTTTTTTGTTTGTTGCGGGTAATACTAACGTGGAGTGGACTCTTAAAGGAGGTTATAAAGATGGAAGGAGAACATTTGTTTTAGGGACTAATAATAATGAAAATCAAGTTTCAAGTATAAATGGATTGATTAACACAAAAGATCCATTTTTTCTTACTTTTAAACCAATGATAGATATTCATTCACATCCTTACAATCCATTTGCTTCACTTAGAGATATGGATAATGCTAGATTGCTGCGAGATATACGATATAGTATTTATTATGAAAATAATATTATTAATTACACAGACCAAAACGATAACACGTATTCTATTAGTGTTAATTCCATGAATGATTTAATGAGATATATATTTCAACAATTAAGATGATTATGAAACATAAAGCGAATATTTCTTTGATATACATATTAATAGTATTAATTATTCCCCTGGCAGTTGCCTGTCAGGGGGCAAATAATGATAATATAGATTCCATACTTTTAGAACATGTAAAATCAGTCATAGATTTCTATCCGGATTGTGGGAAAACCTTAAAAATTTTTCAGTTTGATTCTAGAAAGGCTCATGCATATTATATGTGGCCTAAACAAAGTGGATTTTGGTTTGAGACCGGTCGAAATGGAGATGAACTTAGGTTTATTTTGCCTACAAATGCCATGAGATATAAGGACAAATATATTCTTTTTTATTTGGAAGGGGAAAAAGCATTGAGTGAAAAAAAAATTAGTAGACTATTAGGCATAACGTCTTCAGATGATATGCCCAGTTATCAAAGGCAGGATCCACGAATATGGATATACGTAAAAGATAAGGAATCGGGTAAATCTGCTTTTGGGCAAACTGAATATGGAACTAAAATTTGGGAATATCCTAATCTACGATATTTTAATGGAGGAGAGAAAGATTCCGCTGTAATTGACATTACAACTTGCAATATAGATGTTCATGGAGAAAAAGGGAAGTCTGAAAAGTTTTCTTCGCCTGATAAGATTTCATTAAATATGTCTGTCTATAATAAATCGGATTCTAGTCTTTTGATAGGATTGAATCCTGATTTATATGGTAGCTTTATAATAAAAAACGGAGAATATTCAATGCCACTTATGGCAGATGTAGAAGTCAATAGGTATTTTGGTGAATTTCATGAATATTCTCCCGGTTTATATTCCATTGCTCCTCATGGAAGAATGAGTTTTTATCTTAGCACTGCACAACAACCTATTAAATTGAAAGATACGTCTCCACATGAATATGTTCACAAATTATATGATTTATTTTACGACTCCATTTGTTATGTGCCTGCACCTACTATTCAAATGCCTGATACTATTCAAGGAATTGTTTGGAATAAAGAATTTACAACATATTTTCCTTTTGGTAGCTGGTATCATTTTTTTGTAAATGATAGTATATACGACATATATCCTAATGGTAAAATCGCTGGATATGCGATGGATAAGCATCGCTGTAAATGGTTTGAAGAATAGTACGAAACAATTGAGTAAAGCTTTTCCTATGACGGTACGTTAGATTTTAATACATTCTCATAAACCTTTTATTTATGCAACCAGTTGTGTCGAAGTTAGAAATAATAGAAATGGATTAAAAGAATGTACGTCTTTTATTTAGATGATAATGAGAAAAAAAGTGATTATTTCTTTGATATACGTATCAATAGTATTGACTATTCCCCTGGCAGTTACCTGTCAGGGGGTAAAATTTTACCTACCAATGCTATGAATTACAAAGTCTTTTTTATTTGGAAGGGAAAAAAGCGCTGAGTGAAAAGAGAGTTAGTAGAATATTAGGTATTTCATCTCCAGATAATATGCCTGATGGCTATCATGGACAAGATCCACGAATATGGGTATACATCAAAGATAAGTAATTAGGTAAATCAGCTTTTACACAAATAGGTTATGACACTGAAATTAACTAGAATTTTCATTTGAGATATTTTAATGGTGGAGAAAAAATCCGCTGTAATTGATATCATAGCTTGTGGCAGCCTATTAAATTAGAAGATACGTTCCCGCATGAATACCCTCACAAATTATATGTTCTATTTTGAAGATTACTTTTAAAAAGGGGATGTTCAGACTTATCCTGATAGAAGAAATACTGCATAAAAAGATGCAAGAATATGCAGGAATGATCTTGCTTTTGGATATAGATAGGTGAAATATGCATGATAACTACCAATATTAGGAGGCGTTTCATTGAAAGAAAAGCTTCGTTGGTTTTAAAGGAACGACTCATTGGTCGGTGAGAAGCACTTCGTTCCATTTAAAGGAATGGGTAAAAAGGTACTTTGAGTGCTTGTTTTGCTCCGGATATCGTCAGTTACAGAAGGATTCAAAAATATTAGATTGAAACTTAAATTATGAAATATGTGTTCAGATTTCATGTTTTTGATCTAATATATGTTTTATTGATTGTTATAAAGTAAAATCTGTGTGATTCGGAAATATGCCAATCGCGAATCCTTCCGTTTTTCCTGTTCAGTCCGTACTTGTGTTGTATATTTCTGATTCTACGAGATGATTCCTATCCATTCTTCATGTACTGAGAAATCACTGTTCTGATTGAGGGAAGTTGATTCACATTTAATTTCATTCTCTGTTTTGAGATACACTTTGAAATAAGTGTCAGAGTAACGTTATATTATTAAAAGTACTTAACGAAAGCCCAATCCATCACTTTTTATTTGTTTCTTTGCACCAAATTCGGGAATAGTGTTGTCTTGTGAATCGAGGCAGCACTTAATTTTGCTTAGAAATTAATGGAGAAACTCATTATAAATGCTTGTCCGGTGTGTGGCAGTACGCACTTGAAACGCGTCATGACTTGTACGGATTTTTATGCTTCGGGCGAACAGTTTGAATTGTGTTCGTGTGAAGACTGCGGATTTACGTTCACGCAAGGTGTGCCGGTAGAAGCAGAGATAGGCAAGTATTACGAGACTCCCGATTACATTTCCCACACTGATACGCGCAAAGGCGCGATGAATACCATCTACCATTATGTACGTTCCTATATGCTGGGTCGCAAAGCGCGTCTGGTAGCAAGGGAAGCACACCGTAAAAGAGGGCGTTTGCTCGATATCGGGACGGGAACCGGGTACTTCGCCGACACCATGGCACGTCGTGGATGGAAGGTGGAAGCAGTGGAGAAAAGTCCGCAGGCACGTGCTTTTGCAAAGGAGCATTTCGATCTGGACGTAAAACCCGAATCGGCTTTGAAAGAGTTTGCTCCTGGTAGCTTTGATGTGATCACCCTTTGGCACGTGATGGAGCATCTGGAACACCTCAATGAAACATGGGAAATGCTTCGTGAACTGCTGACAGAGAAAGGGATGCTCATTGTGGCAGTGCCCAACTGCTCTTCCTATGATGCAGGACGTTACGGTGAATATTGGGCGGCATACGATGTCCCCCGCCATCTCTGGCATTTCACTCCCGTCACTATTCAGCAGCTGGCTTCCCGTCATGGATTCATTATGGCGGCTCGTCATCCGATGCCGTTTGATGCGTTCTATGTATCGATGTTGAGTGAGAAACATCGCGGCAGTTCGTGCAGTTTCCTCAAAGGGATGTATGCGGGGACGCTTGCGTGGTTCAGCACGTTGGGGCGGAAAGAACGGAGCAGTTCGATGATTTACGTATTCCGGAAAAAAAGATAGCGCATGGGAAATAAAAACAGATATAAGTCGAAGTCACTGTTCGATATGCAATTCATAACGTCCAGTATCAGTACGACATTGGTGTTGTTGCTGTTGGGGCTGGTCGTGTTCTTTGTGCTCACGGCGCACAATATGTCTGTATACGTCCGCGAAAATATCAGCTTCTCCGTTCTCATCAGTGATGACATGAAGGAAGCGGATATTCTGAAACTCCAGAAGAAACTGAATCAGGAACCTTTTGTGAAGCAGTCCGAGTACATCTCCAAAAAACAGGCTCTGAAAGAGCAGACGGAGGCGATGGGCACCGATCCCGAAGAGTTTCTTGGCTATAACCCTTTCACGGCCTCCCTTGAAATCAAGCTTCACTCCGATTACGCCAATTCCGACAGTATCGCGAAGATAGAGAAAATGATCAAGAAGAACTCTAACATACAGGATGTGCTCTACCGGAAAGAGCTGATCGATGCCGTCAATGAGAATATACGGAACATCAGCCTTGTGCTGCTGGCGCTGGCGGTGGTGCTCACCTTCATATCCTTTGCACTGATTAACAATACGATACGGCTTGCCATCTACTCCAAGCGATTCCTCATTCATACCATGAAGCTGGTGGGGGCCAGCTGGAGTTTTATCCGCGGACCTTTCCTGCGGAAAAACGTGTGGAGCGGCGTATTGGCAGGTATGCTTGCCGATGCCATTCTGATGGGAACTGCCTACTGGGCGGTGACGTACGAACAGGAGCTGATTCAGGTCATCACACCCGAAGTGATGCTCATTGTCTGCGGCAGCGTGCTGGTATTCGGAATTGTGATAACGTGGTTGTGCGCTTACATCTCGATGAATAAATATCTGAGGATGAAAGCCAATACCTTATATTATATTTAGGAGAATAACATATAGTTGGAAATTTAGTAACTTGTAACAAAATAAGCTTATGTCTGACAAACAGAAATTTGCCTTCGATAAAGTGAACTTTATCTTGCTCGCGATAGGGATGGCGATTGTCATTATCGGATTTCTATTGATGACGGGACCTACGTCGTCCGAAACGGTTTTCGAACCGGATATTTTCAGTGTACGCAGAATCAAGGTAGCACCTGTTGTTTGCCTGTTTGGCTTTATATCGATGATATACGCAGTGTTGCGTAAACCTAAAACAAAAGAATAATAAAAAGAAATTATGAGTTGGTTGGAAGCAATGATCCTCGGATTGATTCAGGGATTGACAGAGTATTTGCCTGTAAGCAGCAGTGGCCATCTGGCCATCGGATCGGCATTGTTTGGGATACAAGGGGAAGAGAATCTGGCATTTACGATTGTCGTGCATGTAGCTACCGTATGTAGTACGCTGGTGATTCTGTGGAAAGAGATTGACTGGATTTTCAAAGGATTATTCAAGTTTCAGATGAACGATGAGACTCGTTATGTGATCAATATTGTGATTTCGATGATACCGATTGGTATTGTAGGCGTATTCTTTAAAGATTATGTAGAAGCTATTTTTGGTTCGGGACTGATGATTGTAGGCTGCATGCTGTTGCTGACTGCTGCCCTGCTGTCATTCTCGTACTATTATAAGCCACGTCAAAAGGATAAGATTTCGATGAAAGATGCCTTTATCATTGGTCTGGCACAGGCTTGTGCGGTGTTGCCGGGGCTGTCCCGTTCGGGATCTACTATTGCTACGGGACTTCTGTTGGGAGATAACAAGGCAAAACTGGCGCAGTTCTCTTTTCTGATGGTGATCCCTCCCATTCTCGGGGAAGCGTTGCTTGATAGTGTAAAGATGATGAAAGGTGAAGATGTAGTAGGGGATATCCCTGCGTTATCATTGATTGTTGGCTTTCTGGCGGCTTTTGTAGCCGGTTGCCTTGCCTGCAAGTGGATGATTAATATTGTGAAGAAAGGAAAACTGATCTACTTTGCCATCTATTGTGCAATAGCGGGATTGGCAGTAATTATTACGCAGTTGTAAGTCGTGAGTCATTTTACTCCCACTCACAACTCGTTATTTATAACTCTATAACGTGAATTTTAAAAAAGGAGAAGTACTGTTTTTCAATAAACCTCTCGGCTGGACATCATTTAAGGTAGTAGGACACGTCCGCTATCATATCTGCCGCCGGATAGGAGTGAAAAAACTGAAAGTAGGTCATGCCGGAACGCTCGATCCTCTCGCCACGGGAGTGATGATCCTCTGCACCGGCAAGGCTACGAAACGAATAGAAGAATTTCAGTATCATACCAAGGAATATGTAGCCACGCTCCGGCTGGGCGCTACCACTCCCTCGTACGACCTGGAACATGAAATAGATGCCACCTATCCTACCGGACATATCACCCGGGAGCTGGTGGAAGAAACACTGACGCACTTCCTTGGTGCCATCGAGCAGGTGCCCCCTGCCTTTTCCGCCTGCATGGTGGACGGCAAGCGCGCTTACGAGCTGGCACGTAAAGGCGAAGAGGTGGAACTAAAGGCGAAGCAACTTGTTATTGATGAGATAGAGTTGCTTGAATGCCATCTGGACGATCCGGAACCGACGATCCGAATCCGCGTGGTGTGCAGCAAAGGGACATATATCCGTGCCCTTGCCCGTGACATCGGCGAAGCGCTTCAGAGCGGAGCTCATCTGACGGAACTGATCCGCACACGTGTGGGGGATGTCCGTCTGGAAGATTGCCTGGACCCCGAACACTTTAAAGAGTGGATCGACCGGCAGGAAATAGAAAACGACGAAGATAATAATTAACGTAATAAGGAATAGATATGAAGCTATCACAATTCAAATTTAAGTTACCCGAGGATAAAATCGCTTTGCATCCTACGAAGTATAGAGATGAGTCGCGCTTGATGGTGTTGCACCGTCGTACTGGAGAGATTGAACACAAGATGTTCAAGGATGTTTTGAACTACTTTGATGATAAAGACGTATTTATATTCAACGATACGAAGGTATTCCCGGCACGTCTGTATGGTAATAAAGAGAAGACGGGAGCACGTATCGAAGTATTCCTGTTGCGTGAGCTGAACGAAGAACTCCGTCTGTGGGATGTGCTGGTAGACCCTGCCCGTAAAATCCGTATCGGCAACAAGCTGTATTTCGGTGCCGACGACTCGATGGTAGCGGAAGTAATAGACAACACCACTTCCCGCGGCCGTACGCTCCGTTTCCTTTATGACGGACCGCACGATGAGTTCAAGAAAGCCCTCTATGCTCTGGGTGAGACTCCCCTGCCCCATTCCATCATCAACCGTCCTGTAGAGCCGGAAGATTCGGAACGTTTCCAGTCCATCTTCGCCAAGAACGAAGGTGCGGTAACTGCTCCGACAGCCAGCCTGCACTTTAGCCGTGAGCTGATGAAGCGTCTGGAAATCAAAGGTATTGACTTCGCCTATATCACCTTGCATGCCGGTCTGGGCAACTTCCGTGATATCGACGTAGAAGACCTGACGAAGCATAAGATGGACTCCGAGCAGATGATTGTAAACGCGGAAGCTGTCAATACGGTCAACCGTGCCAAGGATAAGGGTAAAAATGTGTGTGCCGTAGGTACAACCGTGATGCGTGCTATCGAAAGTGCGGTGAGCACCGACGGACATTTGAAAGAGTTTGAAGGCTGGACCAACAAGTTCATCTTCCCTCCGTATGAGTTTACTGTGGCCAATTCGATGATTTCCAACTTCCACATGCCGTTGTCTACACTGCTGATGATTGTGGCCGCTTTCGGTGGTTACGAACAGGTGATGGATGCTTATCATGTAGCGTTGAAGGAAGGTTATCGTTTCGGTACATACGGTGATGCGATGCTGATTCTGGATAAATAAACGAAAAAGTACCACTATGAAAATCTGTCCCAAATGCCACGAAGAAGTAGAAGATAGCTTTGAAATCTGCTGGAACTGTAATTACAGTTTTCCGGATGATAAGATATTGGATATGACTCCGGCGGAAGAGAGTGATGATAGCGGGCGGTCTATCGACTGTCTGCGCTGCCAGGTCAGGATGGTTTATTCCGGAAAATATGAGTTTCATGAAGGAATGAACACGGGCATTTTTGGAAACTTGTTTGAGTTATTCCAGAATCGCGAAGCATTCGACTTATACGTCTGCCCGAAATGTGGCAAAGTAGAGTTCTTTGTTCCTTTGGACAGGGAACGGGAGTTTAAGGTAGAATAAACCGGTAATGGCAAAAGTGTATATAAGTCTCGGCACTAATCTGGGAGATAAAGAACAGAATCTCCGGACTGCCGTGCAAAAGATAGAGGAGCAGGTAGGGAAAGTCGTTTCCCTGTCTGCTTTTTACATCACTGCCCCTTGGGGATTCGATTCGAAGCATAGTTTCTTGAATGCGGCGGCGTGTATAGAAACGGAACTGTCGCCCCTGGAAGTGCTGCAAAAGACGCAGAAGATCGAGCGGGAACTGGGACGTACACATAAGTCTGTCGGCGGCGTATATAGCGATCGGCTGATTGATATAGACCTGCTGCTTTATGATGATCTGATACTTTCGGTTACTTCTCCTTCCGGAGCAGCACTCAACCTCCCCCACCCTTTGATGGCGGAACGTGACTTCGTAATGCGCCCCTTAACGGAGATTGCCCCCGAATTGGTGCATCCGGTATTGGGAAAGACAATGAAGGCGCTGCTGGCGCAGATAGAAGAATAATACAGCATTCTCTTCCCCTTGCTTATCCTTTTACTTTTTCCTCTTCTTTTCGGCGATAAACCTCGGCAGATAAGCCACGCAGCCTACCAATACTGCATATAACAAGTGAATATCCTGAAACTCAATCTTCAGGAAGTGGCATACAATGGCGTAAATGGCAATGGTGAATCCTATATAAAGCGCCAGTACAAAAAGGGTTCTTAATTTATTGTTGATAATCATATTTTTTTCTGTTTAGGATTAGGATGGCGGAGGAATAAATGACGGTTCAGAAGGCAGATGATAGTTCCGCCGATTCCTCCTTTTGCAAACTCATACGTCCATGAAAATTTGTCTCCTTTCCAGAAATAATCCATGACGAGGAAGATGATGACCAGAAGGATAATGGAAAATACATATTGCATTAATGTAATTGTTCTCATACCAATTTCCTGTATATATGTGTTAAACATTGCCCAAAGATAAATATAATCTCCGAATAATACCTATCTTTGTCCCCGAAATGAAAGTGTGGACAGATTTGAGCAGCTTGCAACCACGGAAAAAAATGCTAAAACACGTCTTGTTGACGCCTTTTCGGCAATGCTTCCGCAGCTCTCTTCCTTCCCTCTTTATTTTCCCAATTTTAATTTTCAATTTATAATCTTTAATTTAAAAAGATGGGATACTTATTTACATCCGAATCGGTGTCAGAAGGACACCCCGACAAGGTAGCCGATCAAATATCGGACGCCGTGCTTGACAAACTGTTGGCTTACGACCCCAGTTCTAAAGTAGCTTGCGAAACACTAGTAACTACCGGACAGGTAGTATTAGCGGGTGAAGTGAAAACTAAAGCGTACGTTGACCTCCAGCTCATCGCACGTGAAGTGATTAAGAAAATCGGTTACACTAAAGGAGAGTACATGTTCGAAAGTAACTCTTGCGGTGTGCTTTCTGCCATTCATGAGCAAAGTCCCGACATCAACCGTGGCGTAGAGCGTCAGGACCCGATGGAACAGGGTGCGGGCGATCAGGGCATGATGTTCGGCTATGCAACGAACGAGACAGAAAACTATATGCCGCTTTCGCTTGATCTGGCACACCGCATTCTGCAGGTGCTGGCTGATATCCGCCGCGAAGAAAAGGTGATGACCTACCTCCGTCCGGACGCCAAGAGCCAGGTGACGATTGAATATGACGACAACGGAACTCCTGTCCGTATTGATACTATTGTTGTTTCTACGCAACACGATGACTTTATTCAGCCGGCTGATGACTCTGCCGAAGCACAGCTCAAAGCTGACGAAGAAATGCTGTCTATCATCCGTCGTGATGTTATCGAAATCCTGATGCCTCGTGTCATTGCTTCTATCCATCACGATAAAGTACTGGCATTGTTCAATGATCAGATCGTCTATCACGTCAATCCGACCGGAAAGTTCGTGATCGGTGGTCCTCACGGAGATACCGGTCTGACAGGCCGTAAGATTATTGTGGATACTTATGGTGGTAAAGGCGCCCATGGTGGTGGTGCTTTCTCCGGAAAAGACCCCAGCAAGGTAGACCGTAGCGCTGCTTATGCTGCCCGTCACATTGCCAAGAATATGGTTGCGGCAGGTGTTGCCGACGAAATGCTTGTACAGGTGAGCTATGCTATCGGTGTAGCACGCCCCATCAACATCTTCGTGGACACTTACGGACGTAGCCACGTGAATATGACCGATGGCGAGATTGCCCGTGTGATCGACCAGTTGTTCGACCTTCGTCCGAAAGCTATTGAAGAGCGTCTGAAACTTCGTAACCCGATCTATCAGGAAACTGCCGCTTATGGCCACATGGGACGTGAGCCGCAAGTGGTATCGAAAACGTTCTTCTCCCGCTATGAGGGTAATAAGACCGTAGAAGTAGAACTCTTTACATGGGAGAAACTGGACTACGTGGATAAGATCAAGGCAGCTTTTGGTCTGTAATTTTATTTGAAATCAGCTTATAGCTTTACGGCTATTTAGTCCATAGTGAGCCGCAATTTCATCTCTTCTTATACGGGAGAGATGAGTTGCGGCTTTTGTTATTCAGGGTGATGCTATAAGGAATATAATCATTTGCTGTTTGCAAACAGCAAAATTTGGCTTTATTTGCTGTTTGCAAACAGCAAATGATTATATTTGTATCTGGATAATATAAACAAGGGAATATATGGAAACGCTTTTTGCCAAACAGGATCGTTTGTTGATGCTTACATCAACGGATATTATAAGGACTCTCATGCACCAGATTAACTGGGATGCTCAACTGATTGCTATCAAAGGACCTCGTGGTGTAGGTAAAACTACGTTAATGTTGCAGTATATCAAACAACATTATTCAGTATATAGCCGTGAAGTGCTTTACTGTACATTAGATTCGGTTTATTTTTCCAATCATACTTTGCTGGAACTTGTGGATACTTTTTATAAAAATGGAGGTAAACATCTTTTTCTGGATGAGGTGCATAAATATCCGACTTGGAGCAAGGAGATAAAGGAGATTTATGATATGTACCCTGATTTGAGAGTGGTATTTAGTGCGTCCTCTTTACTCAATATAATGAATGCGGATGCTGACTTGTCCAGACGTTGTATTCCTTATCAAATGCAAGGGCTTTCTTTCCGTGAGTTTCTTCTGTTTTATAAGCAGTTGGATTTGCCTATATGTACATTGGAAGAAGTGTTAACTTCTCCTGGAGATATTTGTTCTAAAGTGAACGAAGTGTGTCGTCCTTTGCCTTTTTTTAAAGAGTATTTGCAGTATGGCTATTATCCGTTCTATCTTAAGAACCAAATGGATTATTATACCAGTATAGAGCAGGTTACTAATTTTATAATTGAGACAGAATTGCCTCAGTTATGTGGAGTAGATGTTGGTAATGTACGTAAGATAAAAGCATTATTAGGAATTTTGGCAACTTCTGTTCCTTTCGAGGTTGATATTTCCAAGTTGTCAACTACTATTGGCATACATCGTAACACAGTGATAGAATATTTGAATAGTTTGGAAAAGGCTAAATTACTTCATTTGTTATATGCGGATTTGTTATCTGTCAAGAAGATGCAGAAGCCGGATAAAATATATTTAGATAATCCTAATCTGCTGTATGCTTTGGCTTCCCGTCCGGTGAAAATAGGGACAGCACGTGAGACTTTTGTTGTGAATCAACTTTCTTGTGAAAATGAGGTAGAATATGGGAAGAAAACAGGTGATTTTAAAATTAATGGCCAATATACCTTAGAGGTTGGTGGTGAAGGTAAAACTTATGACCAGATAGCTGATGTACCTGATTCGTACATTTTAGCAGATGGGATAGAGACACCTTATCGTTGTAAGCTTCCGCTATGGATTGTGGGTTTTCTATATTGATCCTTATTCGGTGTTTCAGAAAGGGCTTTCTACATGAATCATTGCTTTTGTTATTCGGGCGATTTTATAAGTTACGACTTATAAATAGGTTGAATTTGAACTGTTTATAAGTTATGATTAATAAAATCGTTATATTTGTTGCGGTTGACAAACTTGTAAACAGCAGATGACTATTCTGCATTCAGCTTTTTCAGTTTCGTCCGCAAACGCCTTGTCAGAAGGGGATAGCGGCTGAAAGCACTGCTTTACAACCCCGTCTCTGACATACTTTGAAAGGGGGCAGGTGGTTTCAGTTCTTTCAGCCCTGACATACGGGCTAAATTTGGTAAGCTCCGAGCTGAACTTCATTCATCGCCGAGCTAAAGTCTGCTCGCCTCCGAGGTGAAAGTTGGCGAGCTGCCGGCTTATTTCAGATCAATCAAGCGAAGAGAGTGTTCTGATCAAACAGAGGGTCTGTTTGCCTTGGATAGAGGCTCTGTTTATCTTGAATACAGGCTCTGTTTGAGGTAAATGCAGGCTCTATTTCAACTGTTGGCAGAGTTTATTCATTATACACAGTGACTCGGATAGTAATTAGCGGAAAGCCTGTGTAGTAATGAATAAAATATGGGGAGATTTCCAACTCCTTGAATGATGCTGGCTGACCTGCGGAATGGTACTTTCTGACACGCTGAGAGGTACCATCTGATATCTTGAACGGTATCAAGTTTGAGATTGTTTTTGGGGACTGAAAGGACTGAAGTACCTTACTCCCTTCATAAAGCTTCAAGAACGGGGTTGTAAAACTGTGCCTTCAGCCGCTATCCCCTTCTGACAGGGAGCTTGCGGGCGAAACTGAAGATACTGAATGCGGGTATTTCTTCTTTGTGTGGAATATCAGAGATTTAGTTCATCTTTTTAAAAAGAGACAATGAAGTCATCTAGGTTTGCGGGTGTTCCTTCTTTATTGAATATCTTCTTATAAAGCTGTTTTCTGCTCATAGATACAGCGCTTTGTGTACGGCATACCAATTGTGAAATTGTAGAAACTGGAATTTTAATTTTTAACAGTAAACAAATACGTAGTTCCATCTTGGTAATAGAGGGATGCAGTATGAATAACTTGTTGGTGAAATTGTCATATGTATCATTAATGATATTTTCTAGTTCTTTCCATTCTGTTTCGGTGAGTCTGATCGAGGAATCTTCTATCGCACGATAACAATAAGCATAAATATCAGACCTTCTAAGCGCTTCCTCAAGTAATGCTTGTTCTCTTTGTGATGTTTCGATAGCTTGATTGGTTTGTTCTAGCTTTTCCTTTTTTGCAAGTAAAAGTTTTTGTTGTAAATCATTGTTTTCCTGCTCGAACAATTTTACCTTTTCTTTTAATTCTTCAATTTTTTTCTTGTTCTCCTCTATATATAGTTGGCTTTTCCGATATTGTTGTTCGTTAATCTCATGAAGTTTTTTCTCTTGTTCCCGAATCATAGCTTTCCTGTTTCTATTATATCGAATAAGGATGATAACTCCTAAAACGATGGCAATAACAATAAAGATGATCCATGCTTGTTGTTCTGCATTTTTCTTGCGCAAATATTCTTTTTCTTTTTTAAGATGTTGAAAGTCGTATAAAGCCTTTATTTTTCGTAAGGATTCTGTATTTGATGCATTGTAAATGCTATCGGAGCATTCTGTATATTTCTCCAGATAGATTAATCCTTTCTCGTAGTTGTTGCGTTCTTTCTCTATCTCGTATAAGTTCCAGTAAGCTTTTGCACTTGTATACAGATTATTACGTCCAATATTTTGTTTTAAATAATAAACTGCTGAGTCTTTTTCTCCCGTTTTCATATAGAAGTTTCCCCAAATGCCAAAATTTAGACCTTGCTCGTCTAACAATTTATTATCCATTTTTTGTATAATCTTCAATGCTTCATCACTTTTATCCATTTCTAGATAGACGTTTGCTAATTCTTGGAGAATGGCTACTTCTCTTTTCTTATCTTTGTTGCTTTGGGCCAATTCGTATGCCTTATTATAATAATATATTGTGCTATCTGGCACTTCAAGTAAATCGAATGCTCTAGCTAAGTCCCGTAGTGCATACGCGCTGGTAAGGCTATCTTTGCCCAATAAGAAATAGTAATAGGATTTGTGGTAAGCCTCTAGCACTTCTTCTGTGATATCCTCATAAGCGAATAAGGTTCCCATTTGGCTATATATTCGTCCCAGCAGCGCGTAGTCTTTGCTGCCTGTGGAGATGTCTAAGGCTTTGTGAAAATAAGAGAGTGCGGTAGGGTTTTCATAAAGATCAAGGTATACTCTGCCTGTGTAGTAATAGGACTTCATTAGTTTATCCCTGTCTTTTTTTCTTTCATAATAATTTGTAATGGATAGTATTAATGAATCAGACGTGTGAGGCACGTAACATCTGTCACGTGCCTCTATTAACAGCAGATAATAGTACATTCTTGCTGATTGTGATTCCTTTGTGATACTCTCACTCAGAGAGTTTAAAATGGTTAATGCACTATCTGGATATTCTTTAATAATATTTTCCACCCTTAGTATTGTGTTGGGATATGGGGCAGTACACGAGAATAGACATATAATGCTTAAATAGAATAGTATAAATTTTCGCCTTTGTTTCATCTGAATGTATGCGTCATTGCAGTTTTATTTGCACAAATATACACATATATCCGGACTTATAATTTAAAATAGCCAATAATATAGTTTTCGCCGGATTTAATTTCGATAGTATATTCTCCGGAAGGCGTACTTTCTAAAGTAAATAGATGTTCATCATTGGCTTGAATACTAGCAAGGTCTAAGTAGATAATTTTGTTGGAGGAATCCTTTACTTCAATTATAATATTTTCTAAATCTATATTTGCATGAATAATGAGTATATTCCCTTCGTAGTAAATATCAAAAGGAGTGGATGTGGGAACTCGGGTGCTGGCCTTTACTCTCCAATTTCCTATTCCATTAATATGCTTTTTTGCTTGAAGGGCTGTGCATCCTAATACTGTAATAATTACGATAAATAGTAGTTTTTTCATCATGATTGTTCTTTTATTTTTTTTGCAAATAAAAGGCTAATTATCTGATTGTCTAGTATGGATGAGTTCAGAAATAATTCAGTTTTTAGATTAATCGGTGTTTTTTACTTCTGAATTATTACTGAATTGGATATTTAGGTTGTTGCCTCTATTGTCTCTACTTTTGTCGCAGATAATCTTATTATAGCCTATAGCAAGGGGTAAAATACTGACTTAGGAATATTTCTGATTATTCATAAAATTAAAGTAAGATCGAAATAGTTGCAACTACGAATTGATATTAATTAAAAAAACAAGAATCAATGAAAAAATTATTTTCAACACTAACACTGGCGGCATGCTTAGGAGTCTTTGTTTCTTGCACTGATAATGAGCAAGAAATGGATATGTTTAAACCAGCGAATACTAATTCCGAAATAGAAGTAATAAACGGTGGTACTATGATTAAATTTAGGGATATGAGTGCTTATCAAAACGCTCTTCTTAAAGTAAGCGCAATGAGCGCTCAAGAACGTATCAACTATTTAGACTCTTTATCTTTTAAACCTCAGGTTATGATAATGAAGGAGGCGGATGGTGAACTTGAAAATATCTGTAATATGGCTGCGGATAGAACTTCGTTTGACGCTTTGTATCAGAAGTATAAACAAAAGTATGGACAGGTGTTTATGTTTAATGAATCGGATCCTTCGGATTTGTCTCCCTACTCAAGGTTGTTTTGTCCTGTAGATGAACACTTTGTAAATTCAGAAGGACAATTTATGATTGGTGACTCTTTGGTGAATAGTAAAATGTATAATGATTTTGAAGAATCTGAACAGCAATTTACTATGGTTACAACCCGTGATGCGTCAACTATAACTTCGGTTAATAATGCATATAGCCGTCAAAGTAAAAGAAAAGTTGGTCTTCGATTGACAACTGGAGGAAGTGATGCACCTGGAAAAACATATATACATGCTACATTTACATCTCAGAAAAAAGGGGCATTTGGCTGGGTACGTTATTCTACAAACTATCATGTATGGTTTAATATTTATGGTGCTAACTTTGAGTTTGCTCAAGGAGGATTCTTGGGGTATGGTCCTGTTTATGTTCCACAAGATGGATATTCTTTTGAATTTGCTATTGAAATGGGAGGTAATGAAACGAAAATTTTGGGGCGTAAATCTGATGGGGTGAATTGTTTTGGTAGTTTTGAGGTATGGTCCCGTGGCGTGCCTTATGAACAAAGAGGTGTTTCTTCTGTAAACTTGTAATTAGCTTAATAGATAGGTTTATGGACTATCCCATAAGCCTATCTAATTTTTTGTATATAAAAGAAAGGATTATATGAAAAGTTTGAGAATATTATTATTGATGTTATCGGTTTCGTTAACTTCTATGGCGTTGGCTCAGGAACATGGTGTTATTGGAGGTGTTTCGCTTGGTAAATGGAGAGAAAGTGGCGGCTTGACACGAGGTTTGAAATTCCATTATCATGTAGGATATGAATATCGACAGTATTTAGGAAATAAGTTTGCGATTGATGGTATCGCGTTGTTTGGTTCACAGGGTACGGATTATGAATTTCAAATAACCGGTGTTCCCAAAACAGAATTTCATAGTAGAAATTATTTATCTTTGGGGACGATAGTTAGCTATGAGTGTTTTAAAAATTTCCGAGTAGGTGTTGGAGCTGATTTTGCTACTTATCTTGGTAGGATTGGAAATGCCTCTTTTAATGAGAAAAAAGTATCAGTGGATATACCTTTAGCAGCGAGAATCAGTTATTCTTTCAATTGGTTTGAGCTACAGTTAACGTATAAACACGGAACTTGTAACTTGATAAAGAACAACTATTGGGGGAAGAATACTTCACGGGATATTCAATTTTCTGTTTTTGTTCCAATATTCAGAAAATGAATATTGGGGCATTAGTCAATTAGAATAGTTTATGATGTTAAGATGAAACCATATCTATAGAAGTTGGAGGGAAAGTGTTACATTATTATGTAGCTCTCTACTTTTTTTGTACTTTTGCACCCATTCATCCAGTAAACTTGCAAAAGACAATGAATCAGATACATTCCGTATGCGTATACAGCGCATCCAGCACTAAGATAGCCCCCGTATATTTTGAAGCAGCCGAAAAGCTCGGCAGCTTGCTTGCCAAACAACATATCCGTCTGATAAACGGTGCCGGAAGCATCGGACTGATGCGCTCCATAGCCGACGCAGTTCTGAAGAATGGCGGTGAAGTGACAGGTGTTATCCCCCACTTCATGGTCGAACAGAACTGGCATCACACAGGGTTGACGGAATTGATCGAAGTCGCTTCCATGCACGAACGCAAGCAGAAGATGGCGAATCTGAGTGACGGCATCATTGCCTTGCCGGGTGGATGCGGCACTCTGGAAGAATTGCTTGAAATCATCACATGGAAACAGCTCGGACTGTATCTGAATCCGATTATCATCCTGAATATAAACGGCTTTTTTGATCCGCTGCTCCAAATGCTCGAACGGGCAATAGAGGAAAATTTCATGCGCCAGCAACACGGTGATATATGGAAAGTGGCACAAACACCGGAAGAAGCGGTGGAGTTACTTCAGACAACTCCCGTATGGGACGCTTCTATCCGTAAATTTGCAGCCATATGATAGCCGATATACTGAACTCTGGATTCGAGGGAATCCCTATCTCCTACTCTCCCCGTACGGATGATGTGATTGCCTTGACATTGCTTGCCTGCTTCTTTCTTTCCTCCATCGCTCTGGCTCGCGGAAAGAAGTTTCTCACCCAACAAGTGAAAGACTTTGTGCTGCATCGCGAGCGGACAAGCATTTTTGATAGTTCCACGGCAGCCGATGTGCGCTATCTCCTCGTGCTGGTAGTGCAGACCTGTGTATTGACAGGTATCGTGTTCTTCAATTATTTTCATGATACATGTCCGATGCTGATGACCAAAGTCTCCCCTCTCCTGCTATTGGGGATTTATGTCGGCTTCTGCCTTGCCTATTTTTTACTGAAATGGTTACTTTATATGTTCCTCGGATGGGTGTTTTTTGACAAAAACAAGACAAATATATGGCTGGAATCTTATTCTACGCTCATATATTACGTTGGATTCGCCCTTTTTCCTTTTGTTCTATTTCTTGTTTATTTCGATCTGAATCTGACCAATTTAGTGATAATCGGACTAATTATTCTAATTTTTACTAAAATATTGATGTTTTATAAGTGGGTAAAGCTTTTTTTTCATCAATTAAGTGCGGCTTTCCTATTAATTTTGTACTTTTGCGCTCTTGAAATCATACCCTGTCTGCTACTCTATCAGGGAATGATTCAGGTAAACAATGTATTGCTAATAAAAATTTAGGACGTTGAAAATTAAAAAAGTACTAGTTTCGCAGCCTAAGCCTGCGTCAGAGAAATCTCCCTATTACGACATAGCAGAGAAATATGGCGTAAAAATAGATTTCCGGCCGTTTATAAAGGTCGAGAGTCTTTCGGCGAAAGAATTCCGGCAACAGAAGGTTTCAATTCTTGATCACACTGCCGTTATATTCACTTCACGCCACGCAATCGATCACTTCTTTAATCTGTGTACGGAGCTGCGTGTGACTATTCCGGAAACAATGAAGTATTTCTGTGTCACAGAAGCGGTTGCATTGTACATTCAGAAGTATGTGCAATATCGCAAACGTAAAATCTTCTTCGGTGCTACCGGAAAGATTGAAGATTTGGTGCCATCTATCGTAAAGCATAAAACGGAGAAATATCTCGTCCCTATGTCGGACGTGCACAATGATGATGTGAAAAACCTGCTCGACAAGAATAACATACAGCATACAGAAGCTGTAATGTATCGCACTGTGAGCAATGACTTTACATCGGATGAGGAATTTGATTATGACATGCTCGTGTTCTTCAGCCCTGCCGGAGTGACTTCTTTGAAGAAGAACTTCCCGGACTTTGACCAGAAAGAGATCAGAATCGGTACCTTCGGGTCGACTACCGCGCAAGCTGTACGCGACGCCGGACTCCGTCTGGACCTTGAAGCACCGACTGTGCAGGCTCCGTCAATGACGGCTGCGCTCGATATGTTCATCAAGGAAAACAATAAATAAACAGCGTGAGCGTATATACTTTGCGTAAAGCCGAAAGGCTGAATAGTAAAATATTGATCGGAAAGATGTTCGAAGGCGGCCATTCCAGGTCGTTTTCCATCTTTCCGATACGCGTTGTATATATGCCCATAGAACAAGGTGAAGTGCCGGCAACGATACTTATCAGCGTATCGAAGCGGCGTTTCAAACGTGCTGTAAAGCGCAATCGGGTGAAGCGGCAGATACGCGAAGTCTACCGGAAGAACAAACAGCCACTGCTGGACGGTCTGCAAAACAAGGGGCAGCGTCTGGCAATCGCTTTTATCTATCTGTCGGACGAACTTGTAGCCACTGCCGAACTGGAAGAGAAAATGAAGACAGCGCTTTCGCGCATTTCTGAAAAGTTATCTTTATGAAGCCCCGTGCTCACCGGGTGTCCGTCTGCTGGATGGCCCTGAAAAGTCTTGTGAGGAAGGTATTTTCATTCTTACTGCTGATTCCTATCTATTTTTACCGGGTGTGTATTTCGCCCCTTACCCCTCCGTCTTGTCGGTTTACGCCCACCTGTTCGGCCTATGCGGTCGAAGCAATCAAGAAACACGGTCCCGTCAAAGGACTCTATCTGGCTGTCCGGCGCATCCTCAGATGCCATCCGTGGGGTGGTTCCGGTTATGATCCTGTGCCTTAGAAACGATTTACCCTAAAGAACGAGAGATATGGTGAATAATGCGAGTCATATTCTGGATATTCATACTCACAAGTCGGAGGATGTTTCCCACGGTAAAGCGATTATCAATTATCCATTACCGGTGGATGATTCGCTGTGCCTGTCGGCTTCGGATGTCAGGACGGCAGGTAAAGAGGGATATTTCTATTCGGCCGGCATTCATCCCTGGAAACTGACGGAACGCAATGCGGAAGAGCAATTTGAACTTTTGCAGCAGTTGCTTGTGAAAGAGCAGTTTGTGGCGGTAGGAGAGGCGGGGCTCGATAAACTGACAGCTGCTCCGATGGAGCTTCAGGCAAGGATGTTTGAGAAGCAGGTAGAATTGTCGGAGAAGTATCGGTTGCCACTGATTGTTCATTGTGTGAAGGCGATGGATGAGTTGCTGGCGGTAAGGAAGAAACTGAATCCGGCTCAGTCCTGGATTTGGCACGGCTTTCGCGGGAAACCGCAGCAAGCAGGGCAATTGATAAAGAACGGCATTTATCTTTCTTTCGGTGCGCACTATCCGGAGGAAACGGTGAAGGGAGTGCCTGCCGGTCGCCTGTTTTTGGAGACGGATGACAGTCCGGTCGACATTGAAGAAGTGCTGAAGCAGGTGGCGAAAGCACGAAGCACGGATGTGGAAGAGCTGCGGCAGGCGATTCGGGAAAATATTCAAAAAGTCTTTTTTAGGCGTTAAGAGTTGTATCTTCCGAGAAAGAGTCGTACTTTTGTCGCACATGGAATTGAAATACAATAAAAACCAAATAATTAAAGAGTAATACGATGAATTTTGTAGAAGAATTGAGATGGCGTGGCATGTTGCAGGACATCATGCCGGGAACAGAAGAGTTGTTAAGCAAAGAGCAGGTGACTGCCTACTTGGGTATCGACCCGACTGCCGATTCGCTACACATTGGTCACCTTTGTGGAGTGATGATCCTTCGTCATTTCCAACGCTGCGGTCATAAGCCGTTGGCACTGATCGGTGGCGCTACAGGTATGATTGGTGACCCTTCCGGTAAATCGGCAGAACGTAACCTGCTGGACGAAGAGACATTGCGTCACAATCAGGCATGTATCAAGAATCAGCTTGCCAAGTTCCTCGACTTCGAGTCGGATGTACCTAACCGTGCCGAGTTGGTGAACAATTACGACTGGATGAAAGACTTCACTTTCCTCGATTTTGTTCGCGAAGTAGGTAAGCACATCACTGTAAACTATATGATGGCGAAAGACTCTGTGAAACGTCGTCTGAATGGTGAAGCACGTGATGGATTGTCATTTACCGAGTTCACTTACCAATTGCTTCAAGGATATGATTTTCTTCATTTGTATGAAACAAAGGGGTGTAAGCTCCAAATGGGTGGTTCCGACCAGTGGGGAAACATCACTACCGGTGCCGAATTGATCCGCCGTACCAATGGGGGAGAGGTGTTCGCATTGACTTGCCCGCTGATTACAAAGGCTGATGGTGGTAAGTTTGGTAAAACAGAATCCGGAAATATCTGGCTGGACCCTCGCTATACTTCACCATACAAGTTCTATCAGTTCTGGTTGAACGTAAGCGACTCCGATGCCGAACGTTATATTAAAATCTTCACCTCCATCGAGAAAGAAGAAATTGAAGCATTGATTGCCGAACATCAGGTAGCTCCGCACTTGCGTCTCCTTCAGAAGCGTCTGGCTAAGGAAGTGACTGTAATGGTTCACTCTGAAGATGATTATAACGCAGCAGTAGACGCATCGAACATTCTATTCGGTAATGCGACTTCGGAAGCTTTGCGCAAACTGGATGAAGATACGCTGCTTGCTGTATTCGAAGGAGTGCCTCAATTTGAGATTTCCCGTGATGTATTGGCAGAAGGAGTAAAGGCTGTTGATCTATTCGTTGATAATGCGGCCGTATTTGCGTCGAAAGGTGAAATGCGTAAATTGGTTCAGGGCGGTGGCGTTTCGCTGAATAAGGAGAAGCTGGCAGCCTTTGATCAGGTAATTACGACTGCTGACCTGCTCGACGAGAAATATCTGCTTGTTCAGCGCGGCAAAAAGAACTATTATCTGCTGATTGCAAAGTAATAATGCATGATTCATTCGATAGAATATAAAAAAGTGAACGAAATATTTGGAGGTTTGCTTGCAAACCTCTATCTTTGCACCGCTTTTTAACAGAAAGCGCATATGTTTGTCCTATGGTGTAATGGTAGCACAACAGTTTTTGGTTCTGTTTGTCTAAGTTCGAATCTTGGTAGGACAACCAAAAGGAAGCTCTGATAATCATTGATTATTGGAGCTTCCTTTTTTTATATCGTTTTGTATCATTGAAAATAGTCGTCAAACTCCTTCAAAACGTATTATAGTTCGTTAAAAAGATGTACATTGCATCAATTCTGGACATTTTTGGTGGATAATTGGAACAAAATTGCAAGGTTAACCCGTTTTCTTTTACTATTTTTGCATCGTGTACGTAAACGATGTGCATTTGAGAAAGAGAGCTTATTCAATAACTATAAATAAATAAGGTATGAAAACGAACTATGAAATTCGCTATGCTGCGCATCCCGAGGATGCAAAAAGTTATGATACTGCAAGAATCCGTCGCGATTTCTTAATCGAAAAAATATTTGTTCCCAACGAAGTGAATATGGTGTACTCCATGTACGACCGTATGGTTGTAGGCGGCGCGCTTCCGGTAGGAGAGGTGCTGACACTCGAAGCGATCGACCCGCTGAAGGCTCCGTTCTTCCTGACCCGTCGTGAAATGGGTATTTACAATGTAGGCGGACCGGGCGTAGTGAAGGCCGGAGATGCGGTTTTCGAACTTGACTATAAAGAAGCCCTCTACCTTGGTTCGGGCGACCGTGTGGTGACGTTCGAAAGCAAGGACGCTTCCAATCCTGCCAAATTCTATTTCAACTCACTGACCGCACACCGCAACTATCCCGACCGTAAAGTGACGAAAGCGGATGCCGTAGTGGCTGAAATGGGCTCGTTGGAAGGTTCCAACCACCGTAACATCAATAAGATGCTGGTCAATCAGGTATTGCCTACCTGTCAGCTGCAGATGGGTATGACGGAACTTGCTCCGGGAAGCGTATGGAACACGATGCCTGCCCACGTGCACAGCCGTCGTATGGAAGCTTACTTCTACTTCGAAATCCCCGAAGAGCACGCTATCTGCCACTTTATGGGTGAGGTGGACGAAACTCGTCACGTATGGATGAAGGGCGATCAGGCTGTTCTGTCTCCCGAATGGTCGATCCACTCGGCTGCGGCTACCCACAACTATACCTTTATCTGGGGTATGGGCGGTGAAAACCTCGATTATGGCGATCAGGACTTCTCATTAATTACAGATTTAAAATAAACAACTACAATAGTTTTCATCATTTAATAACAAAAAATTATGAATCAGTATTTGAATTTTTCTTTGAAAGGTAAAGTAGCTCTCGTTACAGGTGCTTCTTACGGTATCGGTTTTGCAATTGCTTCTGCTTACGCAGAACAAGGCGCTACTGTATGTTTTAACGACATCAACCAGGAGTTGGTAGACAAAGGCATGGCTGCCTATGCTGAAAAGGGAATTAAAGCTCACGGTTATGTATGCGACGTAACAGACGAACCGGCTGTTCAGGCAATGGTTGCTACTATCGAGAAAGAAGTAGGTACGATTGATATCCTTGTTAATAACGCCGGTATTATCCGCCGTGTTCCTATGCACGAAATGGAAGCTGCTGACTTCCGTCGTGTGATTGATATCGACTTGAACGCTCCGTTCATCGTTTCTAAGGCTGTGTTGCCTGCCATGATGAAGAAGCGTGCCGGTAAAATCATCAACATCTGCTCTATGATGTCTGAGCTGGGTCGTGAAACTGTATCGGCTTACGCTGCTGCCAAAGGTGGTCTGAAGATGCTGACCCGCAATATCTGCTCTGAATATGGTGAATACAACATTCAGTGTAACGGCATCGGCCCGGGTTATATCGCTACTCCGCAAACTGCTCCTCTTCGTGAGAAACAAGCAGACGGAAGCCGTCACCCGTTCGATTCATTCATCTGCGCCAAGACTCCTGCCGGCCGTTGGTTGGATCCGGAAGAACTGACAGGTCCTGCCGTATTCCTGGCTTCTGAGGCTTCTAACGCTGTAAACGGTCATGTTCTTTACGTAGACGGTGGTATCCTGGCTTATATCGGAAAACAGCCGAAATAACGATAACAAGAGATTATTATAAGGTGATAGGGTGGTAAGGAGATTCTTTACCGCCTGTCACCTTATCGTTTTTCTGTTGAATAGTTTACGGTTTACATTTATCCCCTTTCGTTTTTTTACCTGATTCTATCCCCTTATTTGTTGTGTATAATATGAAGAAGATATTTATTTTGGCTGCTATTGCCCTGATGGGTTTTGCCTCTTGTGCTGACAGCAAGCAGTCAATGACGGTTACAGTGACCAATCCTCTGGCGTTGGAGCGCACAGGTGAAATGGTTGAAGTTCCGATGAGTGACGTTACAGCCAAGCTGCAGCTGGCTGATACGGCTCAGATCGTAGTGCTTGGTGAAGATGGCCAGCAAGTACCTTATCAAGTGACGTATGACGAGAAAGTGGTTTTCCCGGCTACGGTGAAAGCAAATGGCACAGCCACTTATACTATCCAATCCGGTACTCCCGACCCGTATAATGTAATTGCCTGCGGCCGCTATTATCCCGAACGTCTGGACGACGTGGCATGGGAGAATGACCTGGGCGGATACCGTGCCTATGGCCCTGCCTTGCAGAAGCGTGGTGAACGTGGTTTCGGCTACGACCTCTTTACGAAGTATAACACTACGGAACCGATTCTTGAAAGTCTTTACGCTGAAGAACTGGATAAGGAAAAGCGTGCCAGAATTGCCGAACTGAAAAAGACAGACCCTAAAGCGGCTGCCGAACTGCAAAATGCCATCTCTTATCACATTGACCACGGCTACGGAATGGATTGTTATGCCGTAGGTCCTACGCTGGGCTGCGGTACAGCCGCTCTGATGGCGGGTGATACGATTATCTATCCTTATTGCTATCGGACACAGGAAATCCTTGATAATGGCCCGCTGCGTTTCACAGTGAAGCTGGAATTTAACCCGTTGACTGTCCGTGGCGATTCTAACGTGGTGGAGACGCGTGTCATCACATTGGATGCCGGTTCGTATCTCAACAAAACCGTTGTTTCGTATACTAACCTGAAAGAAGCGATGCCTGTGACTACCGGAATCGTTCTTCGTGAACCGGACGGTGTGGTTACAGCAGACGCTGCAAACGGCTATATCACCTATGTAGACCCTACAACCGACAGAAGCGGCGGTAACGGTAAGATATTTATCGGCGCTGCATTTCCTTCACTGGTAAAAGAAGCAAAGACCGTTCTTTTCCCGGAAAAGGAGAAGAAGGAGCTGCGCGGTGGAGCTGACGGTCATGTATTGGCAATCAGCGAGTATGAACCGGGCTCGGAATATACTTATTACTGGGGTTCTGCCTGGGATAAGGCTGCTATCAAGACGGTTGATGCGTGGAATGCGTATATGGCTGAGTATGCGCAGAAGGTGCGTACACCGTTGACGGTGACTTACTAAGACGGTAGTTAATAAACTCTGGTACAAGCATTCTAATATGTCACGACAGGTCTTAATATCTGACTTCTCAGGTATTAATACTTGTCGCGTCAGTTATTAATACCTGAGAAGTCAAGTATTAATAGCTGATAACCCAGTTATATAAGGCTCTCCTTATTTCATTCGAAAGGCTGAAATAAGGGGAGTTTTATTGTCGGGTAGAATATGGGTATAACAAGAAAAACGGTTTTATAAGAGATTTCCTAGTGTGAGTACTATATAAACGAATAATGCAGTACTTAAAATGTATATCCTATCACTCCTGACCATCCATTAACGAGGGCTGATTTTTCCATCATGTCTCTTAAGCCTTTGAATTGAGCGCGTATGCATATCATTTGTTTGTTTTTCCGCGAAAGTTTGAAGTTTACTCCCGCATTGGCGTAATAGCCAGGGTAGACACCATCCAGCCATCTCTCGCTCTTATCATTTATCTTTATCTTGGCATTGATCATTCCACTGAAGTCTGCTCCAAGCTCAACAAATGGTCGCGCCATTCCTTTCGGATAGGTATAGCGTATTCCTAACTTACCCGAAAACATTGTTCCGCTATGTTTAAATATAGTGGATGAATTTTCATTATTCAATGATCTTGCAGAGGATGTTATGCGGGAAAAAGACACATCAAAACAACCACTGAGCGAACTCATCCACCGTCTATTGCTGATAGCTAAAGTGACTCCTGCCAGGTAAGATAGTTCGGGTGAGCTATAGAGCCCGATCGGACTACCCGATGGTACATTATATTGAATAACTCCTACATAAGGAGTTATATCTAACTGTATTGAACGTTTATCTTCTTTTGCTTCAAATTCAATGCAATCTTCATTACTGGTACACATTGCATAATGATATTCTTTTGTGATTTTTATCATCTCCTTTCGGCTGAAACGAGCCCGGTCTATTTGGGGAGCCAGGCTTGGGCAGTCTTTGAATGCGTAATGAAGAAGGGGAATATATCGGTCAGTCTGGCCTTTAAACTGTATATTGGTAGCCTGCTTGGACAGTTTGGGCGCATCTATTTTTACAAGGGTATTATTATCTTCAACAAAATAGATTGGTATGTTATCTTCTGTCTCATAGTAGTACAAGCTTTTCATTCCTTGTAGCAAATATTCGAGAAAGACGGGGGTAGAGACACCGTATTTCAATTCTATGTTCTTGGAGACATAGTATTTACCGTCGTCTGTAAAACGGTATCCCAAGATTTCGAAAGGATGATAGGTTACTGGTTCGGTATCATTACCTTGTGATTGAAAGACGCAGCGTTTAGCATTCATCTTATCTGTACGGTAGTCGATTTCTCCATATATTGTGTCTTTCTGAACAGTGATGATAAATCCCGGACGATAGTTGTTTTGTGCGTAAAGTACAGGGATTAATAGTAGGCATGTCTTTAAACATATTAGTCGGAAAAGAATCATTTTCATATGTGTGATTGTTGGTTTAACTTTTTTGTGTGTCCGAAAGATACGAATTAATTTAATAATAACATCATCTTTTGTATTGCTTTTTATATGGAAAAGGATAATGTAAAGGGTGTCCAATGTTGAACACCCTTTATATGAATAATTAATGTAAAGCTAAATCTTATACATGTTAGAGAGACAGACTTAGCTAAGCACGCTTGCCGTCTTATTTGCTTAGTGTAAGAGCGTTGAATTTCTCCAACCATCCTGCACTTCCTGTTCCCGCAGCACCGGAGAATGCCCAGTAGGCAATGCCATTGACTACGTCTCCATCCCAGGAACCATTATCACCAAATACCAATGCAAATTTGCCATTGATGGATGACGGATAAGCAACATATTGTGTTGACATATCCCAACTGACATATCCACCTTCAGACAATGTTACTGTATAGATGTTATATCTCCCAGCATATGTTCCTAAATTAAGACCTCCCATTGTGAGTAAGGCCTCTCCATTATAGATTAACGGTAGGTCAAAGAAATTGGAAATACCTGACAAGTAGAAGATGGTAGGTTCCTCTTCATCCTGAACTACTTCTATTTCTCCAGCTAGAGTACTATCATCTCCATCAACAAAGGATACTCTCCATTTGCCTGCGATGTCTTTCAATTCATACTCTCCAAGATGATAGTAAATCGTTTTTTTACCTGCGGTAACTTTAACTGCCGCTCCTCGTGGGGTTTTATCAGCACTCGCAGCAACATTAAATGTTATAGTTCTGTTTTCTTCGTCAAGTGTGTATGATAACCAACTTTGGGCTTCGGCGGGTACTTCTATTGAATAAGATGCTGTGGTTGAGAAAGATACTGTAGCAGAACCACCTGCATAAGTAAAAGCATGCCCCAATTCTGATTTATTATACAGAATAACACAGCCACCCTGTGAAACAGGAACCAAAGTGGATGCTTCACCATCTGTTATGGTTACAGCTGCCGTACGTCCGGACATATCATTATTTTCAATGACAGAAACATTTATAATATCTCCATTCACGCTTACGGTACACCAATCTTTATTGGAGGTAGCAGTAATTTCACTTATTGCGTTAACTTTTATTGTACCGGTTCCTCCAGCAGATTCAAATGTGACATTTGAGCTAACAATCTGCAAAGAAGATGTTTCTTTATCGTCGTCGTTACTACATGAGAAGACGAATACGCATAATAATAATGCAAATATGCTTGTTATTTTCTTCATAATATGCTATTTGTTAATTAATCAACTTTTATCAATGTTACATCTTGGAACATTGTAGAGAATCCATACCAACCGTCTGTTTTTTGATATACCAGCAACATAAGGGTGCAAATAGGATTGTTTACATAAGTGAACTTAATTGTAAGCGGATCTGTATTTGCAATACGTCCTTGGAATACAGCTGAGTCATCTGCATAGAAATTGCCTCCGGGAATTCCTGGATATAATAATACGTTGTAACCTTGATATACGCCAACTGTCTGAGAAGGTACATCAATACAGTCTGTTGTCATATTATAGTTATAGACAAATTCAATAGGAGTACCACTCAAAGCAAAATTCATTGCAAATGATTTTCCTATCATTTTTTGTTTGAGCTCAAGTTGTATACGTTGCCCATTTGCTAATTGTAGTATATAGTTGCCTAAATAGTTGAGATATCCTTCCGGACAATAGAATTCTATTTTTGCATCTACACCTGTATCTGTACAAATATATGTAAGGTTTTCATTATCCCATTTGAAGTTGTTTATTTCTACTCCATTAACTACTAATGGTTCATACATTTTAATGCCTTCCTCTGTATATATGAACGGATATAGACTTACGGTTGTTTCACCGGTTTCGTCTACTTTGGTAACTGAGAAGGCATGCTCTTCCTGTCCCATTTTAGTTATTTCCTGACCATTCACAATTAACTTATAGGTTACATATGAAGCCTGTGAAACGACATTGGCAATATTGGTCAGTTTCTCTTGCCAATTTGTTTCAGCAGGCAGAGGTGTCATGATCAACGTTACTCCATGTTTTTTCCCAGTCAGTACGATCTTTTCTTTTGAAACGCTTCTGAAGACGAACTCATAATCTCCGGCATATCCTGGTGAATTATAACCACTCGGTTCACAGAATTCGTGAATTAATTCATTGTATGAATCAAAACTTAATTCTGTTCCCTGGTATGATTCAACTTTATACAAGGAAGTAGATTCTTCTCCAATTTCGTAATTATCTGTAGCGAAATCTGCAGCCATAATTACATTATTGCCATCAAATCGTGCCAAAACATTGAAGCCACCATATTCTCCGTCTTCTCCTGTATAATACTCGAGTAACCACCCATTGGCTGCGCCCTTTAAAATCTCCTGACATTCGTTGACGGAGGCTATAGCCCGTTGTGCAGAAGATTCATCAAAGATATCATCTTCATTAAACAGACACGATTGCATCATCAGGCAAACGCAAGTCAGTAAGCCATATATTTTAATCTTTCTCATATCCTACAATTATTAAAGCGTACTTAAATCTAATTCGGTAATTTCACTTTGCCGGCGCAAAACAATTTCGCGCAATTTGTCTAAATCAAGTCCCCAGGAATTGAGCATGTAATCAAATACAATCTCAAATTTCTTTTCTATGATCGGTCTTCCTGTTGTGCCGGCACTTGCTAGCATATCTTCCCAAGTACTAGCGTCATTGGTGACATAAATAGCAACCATCTCCGCAAAATCTTCCGTAGCACGGTCCATTGCATAAGGAGAGATAAATCCTTTTTGCAGAGCAACCGACTCAGATACCCTATACCAGCTTGAACCTACGTAGTCGGATTCCGATATACGATCGTATGATGTATCATAGGCTTTTTTCTGATTAAGAATATGTGTAAATTCATGATGCATTGTCTTGAAATAGTACTCATTTAATTGAGCTACACTGAGATTGTTTTTATCTATTTCATTTACACGAAACAGGGTTACTTTCATTCCTCCTTCGGCTTGTCCGAGGATCATACCTGACTCGGTATAAGCAACATTTCCAATGAATTGGAGTAGTTTAGGGACATACGTACGGGTCATGTCAATTCCCCATATTTCGTCATAAGCTTCCATCCATACAAATTTTACAATCTTAGCCAATGTAATTGCGTTGTCATACTTGGCTGGAACCAGATGATATTCTACATCCGTTTCATTGTCATCCAGACGATATTTCACCTGGATATTATAAGTGTAAACATAGTTGTCAAGTAGCCATTTGTCAAACTCGTTGGGCTCATAAACTTCAGTAGGATCAAATATACTGCGTTTGGTATCAATATCATCTTTATTACATGAGCCTAAAAAAACGGCTATAGTAACGATCAATGTATATATTATATATTTTTTCATAACTTATCGATTTTTATTTAGTTCTAGGGTTTGGTTTTAATCCGGCTGAAATAACATCGCTCGGTATCTGTATTGCTCGACGAGGATCATTGGGTTCCAGCTTATCTGTGACGGTAATAGTACCATTATCATTCATTAAACGACGATAGATAGTAATACCGTAGCGTTTAATATCCTGCCAGCGTAACCCTTCATGTAAAGTTGTTAAACGTCGTGCATGAAGTATGCAGTGGATTACATTTTCCTGTGTTTCATTTGTTATAGTAAAGTCGGGGTTCAATTTTTTCTTAACTGTAGATTCAGTAGGAGTGTAATATTCCATGCTTCCGTAGAAATCGTTTATAGATTCTGTGGTAAGCGGGGTAGTAGAACGTGTGTATGCTTCTCGCCATATATTTAAATCAGCAATTGCCTGTGGATACATTTCTTTCATCGCATAAGCTTCTGCACGACAGAGTAATGTTTCATCTGTAGTAAATGCTGCATTGATCATGTGTCCGTTGATTGTTCCGGCTACTGCGTCAACCACTTCTTTATATTGAGTTATTTTCATAACAACGATTTTGGTCGGCAGTGCACTTGAGTTACTCCAAACACCCATATAATAGTCACTTCCCCAAGGACCGACGGAATTGCATGTCTCATTGCCTACTTTCGGTCCATGGGCGTATCTTTCGCCTAGTCCATAAGGTGCATGAACATATCCCCAATAAGAACCTGCACTGACCAATAATAAGTTAGCGCCATTCGTTGCATCTACATAAGCATTTGGCTGAACACTGCCATTTATGTCTAGTGCACCCAAAGATTTCCAGTCGCGTACAGAGGTGGCTGGATTGCTTCCTAATACTTTTGTTGCGTAATCGATCACCTTAGTGTAATTGGATTTATCCGATTTTACATAGTACAAGTAAAAGCGTGCAGCAAAAGCTTGAGCTGCTTTCTTTGTAAAGTGATATTTGGGGACTGCATAAATATCAGTAACCAGATCTAGACCTTCCAATAGATCTTTCTCAATATTTTGGTATACCTCCTCTAGAGTTCCGCGTTGATAATCAGGGCTTACGGTTGTCTCTATCGTTTTCATGTAGGGGATACCCAAGTCTGAACTTGCTTGGCTGCTATAAGCGTTACAAAATATATTGGCAAGTAAAAAATGAGCATAGGCGCGACATACTAGGGCTTCTCCCTTTTCAGCGCTAAGAGAAGCTGGATTTCCTGCGTCTTCAATCACTTTCAAAACCTCGTTGCAGGCAGAGATTGCCATATAGCAAGATTCCCAAAGTGCATGGGGAGAGTCCTGATCTTGTTCTGCAGAGTCTGCCCACTTATAGAGATCTTCTTGCAAACGGTTGAAAGAAGAAAAGCGATTCGGATAAGCATCAGTATTGTCTGATGACATTTCCCCCATCTCACAGATTGCTGTAGTAGGATAGGCGGAAAGTAATATTTTGCCAACATTGTTTTCATTCAGCTCGGTACGATTGTCGGGAAGCTCATCTAAGAAATTAGAACACGATGAGAGCCCTATTGCGAGCGCGGCCACACTGGCCATTATTATGTATTTCTTCATATTCGTTCTTATTTTAAATTATAACCCCAGTCTTAAAGTAATAGTAAATTGGCGGGGAACCGGTGAGGCAACACCACCTGCATTAAAGAATTCCGGGTCCTGACCATTTAGCTTATCATCCGCATAGATTAAGAAAAGGTTGGTGGCTTGGACTTTCAGCGAGAGGTCTGTTAACTTCAATGGGTTGATCCATGCTTTGGGGAAGTCATAAGCCAGTGAGATTTCTTTCAGACGGATAAAATCCCCCTTTGCAATGCGTTCTGTTGAATAATTGTAAGCATTGTAGGCATACTTCAAGTCTTCATTGCTGTCGTACATACGTTTGCTCAAAATAGCAGGAACATTAGTCTTTGCTTCGTCTCCGGGGAGTGTCCATCGATTTTTAAATTCACGAGTCATTGCCGTTAGATCCGAATAATATGCTTTGAATACGGGATTTAAACGGATAACATTTCCAAATGAATAAGTGATAAATAAATTCAAACGGAAACCTTTGTATGAGAACATATTACCCAAACTACCTGTAATGGTAGGATCAGTCGGACCTTCATACTTCAGGAAACCAGTATTTTGGCGTTCCTGGAAATTTATATCGGTACTAGTCGCTTCGCCCTTTTCATTTATAATGACTGGAATACCATCTTTGTCGAGACCTACAAATGGGATAGAGAATAGCCCACGAACCGGATAGCCTTGTTTAGCGAATCCATTACCGGAAATAAGCTCCATCACATTCGCATTTTGTTTCAAATCAGTGACTTCATTTTTTGCATTAGAGAATATAAAGTCGGTGTTCCAGTTGAAATCTTTTGTTTTAATATTCTTAGTTGATAAAGTGAATTCAATACCATGTGATTTCATTGAAGCGATATTTGCATACTTCAGGATCTGTCCACCTGCGCCTTGTGTATTAACGATACCAATCAAGTCGTAGTTGTTACGTTTGTACCAGTCTACAGCTAAATTAATGCGGTTATTCAAGAAGCCCATGTCGGCACCAATATTCAACTCGTGCTTCTTTTCATAAGTTAATTCGCTATTTTCTAGTTCCTTAATATACAATCCGGACTCCTGGATAGAAGTAAATGGTCGATAAGGACTATAGCTGGTTATAATAGCCTGTGAGTTCGTTACGTCTGCCGGACCGCGGTCGGCTGTTAACGAATAAGATGCTTTCAGTGTAAAGTGTGAAAGAACAGAAGTTAAATTGCTGAAGAATTTTTCTTCATGGGCATTCCATGCTCCTGATACGTTCCATGTAGGTAACCAACGTGCCGAGCGGCTCTTACCCATACGGTTGGTACCTTCGTAGCGGGCTGTTCCATTCACAGTATAACGACCTTTATAAGAGTAGGTAGCATTGGCGAAGAAGGCGGCACTACGGCTACGGGTCTGACTCAATGAGTAGTAATTATTGCCGTCTTCGATACCTTTTTTGAAGAATTCATATACATAGTAGGGTATTTCGCCCATTGAGTATTGCATACCCCACCCTTGATAGTAATTCTTTGATCGGTCTGTAGAGTTGATTTCTGTTCCTGCAAAGAAGTTAGTGATATGTATATCATTAAATACGTGGTTCCAACTAGCTGTAGCTCGGAAGTCGTAACCTAGCATCTTATAGTCTCTACGTTGATAAATACCACCTTCCGGTAAGATAGAGATCGGTAGTGCATATGGATTATCTGGGTTCTTATAAAGAAATGGATTGCGGTCCATAATTGTCTTGTCATCTAGACCTGCACGATAAGCCGATGCCTGGTTTGACTGGTCTTTAATGTTGTGCTCCTGTGAAGTTGATTGATACTTCACGGCTCCCAAAGCGCTTAGCTCTAATCCGGTAATTGGTTTCCATTTCAACTCGCCTTGGAACTTTAAATCTGCAATGTTCAGTTCCATGTAATTGTTGTCCAGTTCGTTCAGAATGTTGAAATCAGCATAGTTGCTGGTGTAATAAGTGTTTGGGTCTAATGTACGTGAAGTATTCAATGCATATGAATAGGGGTTGATGTCAAATTCACGTTTTACCTGACCGTTTACTAGGTCAATGTCTTGTCCTAAAGTTCCCGGTGCTTTTTGCTTACGATAAGAAGCACTTGATATCAAGTTTATGCTTAGGTTCTTTAAGATATTATGATTCATATTTAAGTTGGCTGTATAGCGATCAACTCCACTTTGCTTGTACCATCCCGGATCGTGCATAGCACTTAAAGAAGCATAGAACGATGACTTTTCTGTACCAGAGCTAAGACTTACAGAATGATTCTGACTTAGACTGGGAGAGAAAAGTGTGTCAAACCAATCGGTATTTCTCATTTCAGCTTCACGTAGATAGGCATTTTTAGCTTCGTCAGTATTTAATAACGCATATTGTCCGGTAGTAGGATCGTATGTGTTAATTAACTGATACATCTTTCCGTATACACCACTTTCTGCAGTTCGGGAGGTTTCAGCGAAATTTAACCAGCCTTTCTGTTGCATTTCTTTGTATACTCCCATCTGATCTTGCGAGTTCATGATGTTAAAGTCATTGTAGCTTGGTACTAAACGGGTAGTAAATTCACCGGTATAGCTTATTCTACTGACTCCAGCTTTACCTTTCTTTGTAGTAACAACGATTACACCTGCCATTGCACGTGCGCCATAGATTGAGGTTGCTGAGCCGTCTTTCAAAATCTGAAAGCTTTCAATATCATCTGCGTTCAGACCAGCAATAGCCGAACTAATTAGAGTTTCAGCATCGCCTGAAGATAGTTGATCAGCGCTGACTTCTACAGCGTCTTCCATAATAACTCCATCCACTACCCATAATGGTTTGGAGCTACCATAAATGGAGGTAGCACCGCGAACGCGGATTTTGGGAGCTGTACCAAATGTACCGGATACATTCTGGACTGACACACCCGCAGCACGGCCTTCAAGACCACGGCTGATATCTGCCATACCATTAAGTTTTACGCCTTCTGCATCAAGTTTTGTTGCAGCTCCCGTGAAAAGGCGCTTGTCCATTTTTTGCATACCGGTTACCACTACTTCCTCCAGAACTTCTGCATCTGGTTTCATCAGAATTCTTA
>OOBY01000461.1_pt1 | contig 30859 bp, 27 predicted proteins | sample 1671751 | NCBI WGS metagenome assembly OOBY01 (sample SAMN06348189, study PRJEB24527) | human gut metagenome | biome: human gut; feature: ankylosing spondylitis patient; material: feces | host: Homo sapiens | place: China | collected 2015-10
AAAAGTGCCTGCAAACACTTGCAATTTCCGAATCGCGGCGGTATGATAAGAGTGCCATTTCGTGTGATTGACGACCTATTTTGTGAATTTGGTGGGGGTGAGCGTGTGGATGAGAACCAAGTTGGGCAAAATGAATGCCTGACCCCCACTAACATGCGCACAAATGTGCCCCTTTCTGATGAGCAGATTCTTGAAAAACAGAGAAAGCGTTTCCGCGGCACCTATAATCATTCGCTGGACGGCAAGGGTCGTCTGGTGATTCCGCTGGCGTTCCGGCAGGAACTGGGCGAGCGGTTTGTGATTGCACCGGAATTTGACTTCAAGTCCATTGCGATTTACCCCGAAATGGTCTTTATGCGCCTGTGCGAGCATTATGAGCGGCTGAACCGCAAGAAGAAAAATGCACAGCTGATGAACTACATGCAGTGGTTTAACTCCATGTCCTATACGGATCAGGAGTGCGACGCGCAGGGACGCGTGCTGCTGCCGGCAAAACTGCGCAGCATGATGCTGGGCGAAGAGAAGGACGTTGACATTATGGGCAACGACGACCATCTGCGCGTGGCGGCGACAATCAACAACATGGCGAACTTCGAGCTGTTCAAGGATAACCTGAATGCGACGTGGGCAGTGATTGACGAGCTGGAAGACGGCGAGGACGAGAAAGAATAACGGTTCTATCCGCTGAAACAATGGCATTTTTCAGGCAGAGGAGGCATACAGTATGATGAACGACAGGGCGCGGCTGTGGAGCAAGCGCAAATCCGCCCCCTTCGCAGATCCGCGCGATGAGGAACGCGCTCTTCGCGAAATGCGGAAGAGCATTGACCATAGCTTTAACTTCAACATCGATTTCAAGGGTGAGCAGCCGTATATGGATAACTATCGGGCGACGGTCAGCTTCGGGGCAGGCTGCTGGCAGAACACGGGCACACGACGCCGGGCGGATGTGCCGCAGCAGCAGGAACGGCAGCACAGTATTCTCGTTTCGCGGCAGGGGCTGCATTCGGGGCTGGCGATGCTGGTAGTGGCGGTGTGCCTGTTCGTGATGGGTGTTTTCTGGCTGAACTTGCAGTCGCAGATTCAGAACGTCAGCACCCAGATTGGTGTTCGGACGACGAACATCAACGCGAAGCAGCAGGAGAACGACACCCTGCAGGCGCAAATCAGCGTCGCGACGAAGGAACAGTCGCTTTTGCAGCGGGCGCAGAAGCTGGGGATGAAGGAAGGCAAGAACGTGCAGGTGGTGGAGCTGTCCGGCGTGCCGGATGCTATCTGCGGCCTGCGGGAGGGCGCACAGAACACCATGACCACCACGGACGTGGCGCTGCTGATGCACATGCAGTAATCGAATCCGCAATCCACAGCAATAAGCCGCAAAAACGCGAATCAGGAGGACGGACATGCATCCGGAACTGCTGGTACGCAAGCGAATCTGGCTGATGACGCTGGTGCTGACGGGCTTGTTCCTGCTGGCGGCGGCGCGCATTGCCGTTCTCACTACCTCCGAGGCTGCCTCGCTGACCGAGCGGGGCATTCGTCAGTGGACGAAAGCTGGCATTGTTACGGCGCGGCGCGGCACGATTACCGACCGCAAGGGACGAACGCTCGCCATCTCCGCGACGGCGTACATCGTCACTGCTGACCCGCGGCTTGTCAGCGACACGGAGAAGTTCCTCAACAGCATCGAGCCGGTGCTGAACATCAACAAAGAGGCGGCACGAAAACGATTGCAGGACAAGACGAAGGGGTCGATTATCTTAAAGCGGCAGGTCAGCCGCGAGACGGTCGATGCCCTGCGTCAGCTGCGGTCAGACGCGCCGGAGGACAGCGGCTTGAAGGCGCTGTCCTTTGACGAGGATATCTGCCGCTACTACCCATATGGAGCGCTGCTCAGCCAAGTGCTGGGCTTGACGACGGTGGACAGCGAGGGGCAGTCCGGGCTGGAAAGCCGCTATGAGGATGTTCTGCGCGGCACGGAGGGCAGCTATCTGCGGCAGGTGGACGCGCGCAATCGGCAGCTGGACGGCACAGAAGGCTGGTACATCCCGTCGCAGCAGGGGTGCGGTTTGGTGCTGACGATTGACGCGGAAATTCAGGAGATGGTCGAAAAGGCGATGCGCGAGTGCATCGAAGTCAATCAGGCGCAGTCGGTCATCTGCCTTGTCAGCGACGTGAAAACGGGCGCGATTCTGGCGATGTGCATGAACCCTTGCTACGACCCGAACGATCCGCCGCGCAACGACGCGGAGACGCTGACGGAGCTGATGCGCCTGACCGCGATTTCCGACGTTTACGAGCCGGGCAGCACGTTCAAAATTCTCACGGCGGCATCCGCGCTGGACAGCGGGGTGACAACGCCGCAGGATTCTTTCTACTGCTCGGCGAAAATCACCGTTGACGGCGACACCATCCGCTGCTGGGGGCGTCCGCACGGCGCGGAGACGATGGCAGACGGACTGAAAAACAGCTGCAACCCGGTGTTTGTCGAGCTGGCGCTGCGGATGGGGACGGATACGTTCTACCGCTACCTGACGGCGTTCGGGCTGGGTAAAAAGACGGGCATTGACCTGCCGGGGGAGTCGCCGGGCATCCTCATCACGTCGCGGAACGTCAAACGCGTGGACTTGGCGCGCATCGGCTTCGGACAGTCCGTCGCGCTCACACCGATTCAGATGATGATGGCGGCGAACTCCGTCATCAACGGCGGAAAGCTGATGAAACCCTACATCGTCAGCGAAATTCAAACGCCGGACGGGGAGACACTGGAGCGCTTTCACCCGACGGTGATGGCGGCGCCAATTCGCCCGGAAACGAGCGACACGATGCGGCTGCTGCTGGAACGTGTCGTCTCAGAAGGCGGCGGCAAGAACGCGGCGATTGCTGGCTACCGCATCGGCGGCAAAACCGGCACGGCACAGGTTTACAAGAATGGACGCGTCGTGCGCGACACGCACATCGGGTCGTTCTACGGCTTCGCGCCGGTGAATGATCCGCAGGTTAGCATCCTTGTCATTGTCAAGGAGGCGGACGTGCCGATTGACTATGGCGGCACGACGGCGGCGCCTTTTGCCCGGCAAATCATGCAGGAAATGCTGCCGTACCTCGGAATTGAACCGGAAAATGACGAAAAAGATGAAGAAATTGAAGTTCCTGCGCTGAAAGGCTTGACGATTGGCGATGCAAAGCGTAAACTGTCACAGGTGGGATTGGAAAGCGTGACGGACGGCGCGAACACCGTCGTGCTGGATCAATTGCCGCCGGCGGGCGCGAAGCTCGTCAAAGGCGGGCATGTGATGCTCTACACCGCCGGGTCAGAGGAGCTGACGCCGGAAGAGCTGGTCTGTGTGCCTGACCTGACTGGCTTGGGCGATGTAGATTGCGCGCGCCTTGTGCGCCAGCGGGGACTAATGATGTCCATGACGGGGCAGGGGCTGTGCACAGAGCAAAGCCCCGCAGCGGGAGAATATGTACAGCCCGGCACAACGATTTTTCTGCTGATGGCCGGGGATGACGAATAAAGGAGCTAATTGACGATGGAACTGAGACAGCTTGTCAAGGAAGTGCCGTACTTGCTGGAAACCAGGGGCGATATGTCCGTGGAGATTGCGGCGCTGTGTTCCAACAGCCGGGAAAAGACCGAAAACGGCATCTTCTTCTGCTTTGCCGGCGCACATTTTGATGCGCATCAGTATGCCCCGCAGGCGGTGCAAAATGGCTGCGTGGCACTGGTAGTGGAACGCTTCCTGGACGATGTGAACGTGCCGCAGGTGCTGGTGAGCAATGGCCGCGCGGCGATGGCGAGAATCAGCGAGGCGTTCTTTAATCATCCGGAGCGGAAAATGCGCTTCGTGGGCATCACCGGCACGAAGGGCAAGACGACGACCAGCTACATGGTCAAGTCTATCTGCGAACAGGCGGGCTTCAAGTGCGGGCTGGTCGGCACGACGGGCAACATGATCGGCGAGAAGCACATCCCGTCCAGCAAGACCACGCCCGATCCGATTGACCTCATGCGTGACCTGAACGAGATGGTGCAGGCAGGCGTGCAGGTGGTCGTCATGGAGGTGTCGGCGCACGCGCTGGATATGCACCGGCTGGACGGCATGACGTTCGAGTGCGGCTGCTACACTAACCTCAGCCAAGACCATCTGGACTACTTCGGCACGATGGAGAACTACTTCCAGTGTAAAAAGGCGTTCTTCACCTCCGGCATGGCGAAAAATGCCGCCATTAACGCCGATGACGAGCGGGCGGCGGAGCTGCTGCGCGACGTGACGATTCCGCACATGACCTACGGCATTGCGGCGGAGGCGGATTTGTTCGCGCGCGACATTGAAATCACCGAAAACGGCGTGTCCTTTGAGCTGCGGCTGCGCAACGCGGAATACATCCAAATCAACCTGCGCATGACGGGCATGTTCAATGTCTACAACGCCTTGTCTGCGGCGGCGTGCGCGCTGATTCTGGGCGTGTCGCCGGAGAATGTCCGCGCGGGGCTGGAAAACATCCACAGTGTGCCGGGGCGCATTGAAATGCTGCCGACGAACACGCCGTACCGCGTGATTCTGGACTACGCCCATGCGCCGGATGCACTGAGCAACATTCTGCGCACTTGCCGCACGTTCACCAAGAAGCGGTTGATTGCGCTCTTCGGCTGCGGCGGCGACCGCGATAAGGGCAAGCGCCCGATTATGGGGCGCATCGGCGGCGAACTGGCGGATTTGTGCATCCTCACCAGTGACAATCCGCGCACGGAAGACCCGATGGAAATCCTGCGCGAAATCGAGGAGGGCATCAAAGAGACGACGGGCGAGTACGTCGTCATCGAGAACCGTCGGGACGCCATCCGCCACGCGCTGGAAATCGGGCGGGAAGGCGACATCATCGTTCTGTGCGGCAAGGGTCACGAGACGTATCAGGAGACAATGGGCGTCAAGCGGCCGTTCGACGAGAAAGTTGTCGTGCAGGAGCTGCTGACGGAACTGCGCGGCGAGTAAGCCGCTGCGCATTGAATACCCGATAATAAGGAAGGATTACCTATGCTGACAAATGTACTGCTTGCGCTGGTGCTGTCCGCGGCGATTGCGCTGGCGACTGGCCCGAAGCTGATTGAATGGCTGCGCGGTCACCAAATGAAAACGAGCGAGAACGAACTCGGCCCGAAGGAGCACCTGAAAAAGCGCGGCACGCCGATTATGGGCGGGCTGATGATTGCGCTGGGCTGCATCGTATCGTTTGTGCTGTGCGCGGCGTATACCGGCGCGTGGGTGACGACGATTCTGCCGCTGCTGCTTGTATCGCTGGGGTCGATGGCAGTCGGTCTGGCGGACGACTGGACGAAGGCAGTCAAGCATCGTTCCGAAGGGCTGACCCCGTGGCAGAAGATAATCGGCTTGTCCGTGGTGTGCCTCGGCTTCTCGGTCTGGTGCTACTTCACGCAGGGGAGCAAAGTGCTGCTGCCGTTTGCGAATACCGAATGGGACTTAGGGCTGTGGTATATTCCGCTGCTGGCGCTGACGGTGCTGTTTATGACCAACAGCGCGAACCTGCAGGATGGCATCGACGGCATCCTGTCCAGCGTGACGAGTGTCGGCTGCATGGGCTGGGCGGTGATTGCGGGCCTCAGCGCCGTGACGGTCTATCAGCACCTAAACGGCGGCTCGTTCGGCATTCCGATGGTGAAGATTCCCGACGACCCTGATGCGGCGCGCGCGCTGCAGGATAATTACAGCGCGATTGCCATCTTCGCGGCGGCGCTGTGCGGCGGCTGTCTCGGCTTCCTGCGCTACAACCGCTATCCGGCAAAGGTGTTCATGGGCGACACCGGGTCGATGTTCATTGGCGGCGCGGTGGTCGGTATGGCGATGCTGCTGCGTCAGCCGTTCCTGCTGCTGCTGATTGGCTTCACCTGCTGCATGTCCAGCGTGAGCGTCATTTTGCAGCGCTACTATTACAAGGCGACCCGCAAAATCTACGGGACACCCCGGCGGCTGTTCAAAATGTCGCCGCTGCACCATCATTTTGAGAAGTGCGGCATGAAGGAAACGCAAATCGTGCTGATGTATACCGTGGTGACGCTGGTGCTGACGGCGCTGGCGGTTATTTCGGTCATCGTGTAAGGAGAGCGAAAAAATCATGCGCAATACGGAAAAATACGCGGGCAAGCGCGTGCTGGTGGTCGGTATGGCGCGCAGCGGGATTGCGGCGGCGCAGCTGCTGTGCAAGGCAGGCGCGCACGTTATCATCAATGACAGCAAGGCGGCGGAACAGCTGGGAGACAGCCTGAAGCCGCTGGAAAATCTGCCGCTGGAGCGCCGTCTGGGCTGCCCGGCGATGGAATGCCTGGACGGCATCGACGCAATGGTCATCAGCCCTGTTGTACCGGACAACGCGCCATTCGTCTTGAAGGCGAAGGAAATGGGCGTATACGTCACCGGCGAGCTGGAAATGGCGTATCAGCTGTCCTCTGGCGAAATGGTGGCGATTACCGGCACGAACGGCAAAACGACGACCATCACGCTGCTGGGCGAAATCTTCCGCAATGCAGGACGCACGACGCATGTCGTGGGCAACATCGGCTATCCGTACAGCGCGGCAGGTCTCGACAGTCAGGACGGCGACCTGTTCGTCTGCGAAGTCTCTTCCTTCCAAATGGAGACGGCGGAGACATTCCACCCGAAGGCGGCGGCGCTGCTCAATATTACCGAAGACCATCTCAATCGCCACGGCACGATGGAAGTCTACACGGCGATGAAGATGCGGCAGTTCCAGAACATGACGGCAGAGGACGTCGCCGTGTTCAACGCGGACGACCCGGCACTTGCACCGCTGATTGGGCAGGTGAAGGCGCAGGTGATGCTGTTCAGCCGCAAGCGGGAAGTGGAGCAAGGCGCGTTCGTCCGGGATGGCGAAATCGTCGTGCGCTTCCACGGTGCGGAAGAGATGATTTGCCCGGTGAAGGACGTGTTCATTCCCGGCCCGCACAACCTCGAAAACGCGCTGGCAGCGTGCTGCATTGCGGTCGCGATGGGCGTGAAGCCGGACGTGATTGCCCACACCCTGCGGACGTTCCAAGGCGTGGAGCACCGCATCGAGTTCGTCCGCGAGCTGGACGGCGTTCGCTACATCAATGACAGCAAGGGCACGAACGTGGATAGCACCATCAAGGCGATTCAGACCATGACGCGCCCGACTGCCATCATCCTCGGCGGCTACGACAAGCACTGCGACTTCACCCCGATGGTGCAGGAAATGCTGGCGTCGCCCTACATCAAGGAAGCCGTGCTGATTGGCGCGACTGCCGACCAGATTGAGCGCACCTGCCACGAAAACGGCTACACGCACCTGCACCGCGCAGGGACGCTCAAAGACGCCATCGACCAGTGCCGCGCGCTTTCTTCCGACGGGTGGAATGTGCTGCTGTCCCCGGCGTGCGCGTCGTTTGACATGTTCTCGGACTATGAGAGCCGCGGGCGCATCTTCAAGGAGCTTGTGCGCGAACTGAAATAATCCCATCCCTGTGCGCTGAGAAAGGAGCAGACATGCTTCAGGTAAAAAGCGCACAAAAGCGACAGACCGCAATACCGCTGAAAAGACGCAATCCCGTGGACGGTACGCTGGTGATCATCCTCATCATGCTGCTGCTCGCGGGATTGCTGGTTCTATTTTCCGCGACGTTCTATACCGGCACCTCCACACGCAGCCCGTACAGCGAGGTGCTCAAGCAATTGCTGGGCATCGGGCTGGGCACGGCGGCGTGCATCGTCACCAGCCGCATTCCGTACCGCTGCTGGCAGCATCCGTATGTCGTGGTGGGCGGATTGGCGCTCTCCGCGGTGCTGCTGGTGCTGGTCATCATACCGGGCGTGGGCGTGTACATCAACGGTTCGCGGCGGTGGCTGTCGCTGGGCGGATTGTCTTTCCAGCCGTCAGAAATTGCGAAATTCGCCGTGGTGCTGTATATGGCGACGACGCTGACCTACCGCGGCGAGCGCATCCGCCGTCTCTTCACGGGCATTGTGCCAGTGCTGGTCGTGCCGGGAGATTTATTCCTGCTGATTCCGGAGCAGCCGAACCTGTCCACCGCGGGGTCAATCCTCATCGTCAGCCTGATTCTCATCATCATGGCGGGCGCAAAGTGGCGGCATATTCTGCTGATGCTCGTCGGCGGGCTGGGCGTGGGCGCATTCTACGCATGGTCGGAGCCGTATCGGCGGCGGCGCCTTCTGTCCTTCCGCAACCCCTTTTCCATGATGAGCGATGAGGGCTACCAGCTCAGCCAGTCGCTGATTGCGTTCGGGTCGGGCGGCATTTTCGGCATGGGGCTGGGCATGGGGCGGCAGAAGTAGGCCTATCTGCCGTACCCGGAGAGCGATTTCATCTTCGCCATCGTCGGGGAGGATTTCGGGCTGCTGGGCTGCCTGATTGTGGTGGCGCTGTTCGTGGCGCTGATGCTGCGGGGGATGCGAATCGCCGTGCGCTGCCCGGATAAGTTCGGAACGCTGCTGGCGGCAGGGATTACCAGCAGCATCAGCGTACAGGCGTTCCTCAACATGGGCGTGGTTGTGGGTATTCTGCCTACGACAGGGCTGCCCCTGCCGTTCTTCTCCGCCGGCGGTACGTCGATTTCCATCACGATGGCAGCCATCGGCATCCTGCTCAATATTTCCCGTGAATCAGCTATTTGAACTGCGAAATTGGCACAGCGCCTGTTTTCCGGCATAGGCTGAAGCACAGGAGGTGGACGCGGATGGAAGCGTTTGTTGTGCAGGGCGGAAGAAAGCTGGAGGGTACGATGCGCGTCGATGGCGCGAAGAACGCGGCGCTGCCCATTCTCGCGGCTTCGGTGCTGACGGAGGAAACGGTGGTGCTGCAAGGCGTGCCGATGATTTCCGACGTGCGGAAGATGACGGACATCCTGACGATGCTGGGCTGCCGGATTCGCCGTGACGGACACACGCTGACGCTTGACGCGGGCGGGCTGAACCGCACGGAAATGCCGGATGCGCTATCCAAGCAGATTCGCTCGTCTATCTTCCTGCTCGGGCCGATTCTCTCACGTTTCCGTCAGGCAACGGTTACATATCCCGGCGGTTGCGAAATCGGACTGCGCCCCATTGATTTGCACCTGTCAGGCCTGCGCAGCCTGGGCGTGGTGATTCACGAGGAAGGCGGCGTGATTCACTGCGACGGCGGCAATATGCACAGCGGCGAGGTGCATCTGGACTACCCCAGCGTCGGCGCGACGGAGAATATCCTGATGGCGGCGGTGCTGCTGCCGGGAATTTCCGTTATCCACAACGCGGCGCGTGAACCGGAAATCGTCGATTTGGCGAACTTCATCAATGCAATGGGCGGAAGCGTCCGCGGCGCGGGCAGCGCGGTTATGACGATTGAGGGCGTGAAGCACCTGCACAGCACGCGATGGACGCCCATGCCCGACCGCATTGTCGCCGGAACGCTGCTGGCGGCAGGGGCAATTACAGGCGGCACCATTGAGCTGACCCGCGCCCCGGTTCAGGCGCTGCTGGCGGTGAATGCGAAGCTGCGCGAAATGGGCTGCGACGTGCGCGAGGAAGAAAAACGCGTTATTCTGACTGCGCCGGAGCGTTTGACAGCGTTTGCACAGCTGCAGACGCAGCCGTATCCCGGCTTCCCGACGGATATGCAGGTGCAGATGCTGGCGCTGCTGTCCGTGTCCGAGGGGACGGGCGTGGTTGTGGAAAACGTGTTTGAGAACCGATTTACCCACGCGGGGGACTTGAACCGCATGGGTGCGCGCATCCTATGCAGCGGACGGACGGCGGTTGTCCGCGGTGTCCCGGAACTGTACGGCGCACGGGTGACGGCGCGCGATCTGCGCGGCGGCGCGGCGTTGACGCTGGCGGGACTAAAGGCACAGGGCGAAACGCAGGTGGACGGCGCGGAGCTCATCGACCGCGGCTATGAGCATTTTGAGACACAGCTGACCTGTTTGGGCGCGGATATCCGCCGCATACACGCGAACGCATAATCAGGGCAGCACGGAAGGAGGAATGACCCCCGTGACACAGGACAACTGGCAGCCGGGCACGCCGCCGGGTGGCAGACGGCGCACACAGCATCCGACAGCAGAAAACCCGTTTGAGGAACCGGAACAGTCGCCGGAACTGCGTCAGGAACGCTCGCCGGATCTGTACCGGGCGACAAACCCCTTCTGGAATCAGCCGTTTCGGGACGCAGAATCAGCTTCTGCGCCCCCTGATTTAGGTGAGCCGCCGCAGAGCCCCCCGCCGGAAGCGTCGGTGTGGAGCCATCCGCCTGTGCTGGACACAGACAGCTACTCGGAAGAAACACAGAAGCGCCATCACCGCACGCGGCGGATGTGGAAAGCAATCGTGCCGCTTGCGCTTGCCATTCTCTTTGTCGCGTTCCTGTTCGGGGGTGTGCTGACTGTCCGCAACATCAGGGTGACGGGCAACGTGCGCATCAGCGCGGAGGAAATCATCCGCCTGTCTAAACTGAAACTTGGGCAGTCGTCGTTGATTAACGAGAAGGAAATTTCCAATCGCATCGAACAGAATCCGTATCTGATTTGCCGGATGGTGTCTCTGGAATCTTTCGACACGATTTGCATTGAGGTTAAGGAGCGGCAGGAGGTCACGTTCCTGACTACATCGGGCATCGGCGTAATTACCGACGCGCATGGCTACGTCCTGCGCACGGTGCAGAACGCGAACGAATCGCATCCGGAACTGGTGCGCGTGCAGGGCTTAAGCGTCAAAAAGACGATCATCGGGCAGAAGCTGATTGCCAATCAGCAGAAGCAGCTGGACGCTGTGACCGAGGTGCTGCTGCAGCTGACCGTCATGGGCGGACTTGACCAGATTGCCGTATTAGATGTCAGCTCGCTGGACAGAATACGGATGCAGACGATGGACGGCATGGAAATTGTGCTGGGGGATTCATCGCTGCTGCATGAGAAGCTGCGGGCGTTCCTGATCGTCCGCACGGAGCTTTCGGCAATGGGCAAAACGGGCGGCACACTGACGCTGACGGACGCGGTGAATCCGGTTTATGCGCCGCCGACGGTGTAATACTATCATCATCAGCACCGCAAAACATGAAAATCGGATAAAAATGACGGCGAAAAACATTCAAAACGCCCGAAAGCACTTGCATTCCAGAGAAAAAAGGCTTATAATGAAAAATGGTATATTGGATAGGTGACTGCGCCTGTCTGGCGGGGAAAAGCCGTCTGCTGACAGGCTGGCAGAAACCAAGGTACAGGGGTGTCAGAACCGCAATTTTCCCGGCTTCAGCCGTCCGGCAGAACGGCCAGACCGGGAAACAGGGGGTATGAGAGTTCATGAAGATTACGGTACCGACGATTGACTTTGGAACCAGCAAAATCGTCACGATGGTCGCGCAGAGCAATGGCGAACGCTGTGATATCGTTGGCTCCGGCGCTGTGCCGTACAGCGGATATTTGCAGGATGGCTGGAACAATCCCGATGAGATTCGGGATGTGATTCGCACTGCCATTGATCAGGCGCAGAAAACCGGCAACTGCCGCATTCATGAGCTGAATGTCGGTGTGCCGGGCATGTTTACACGCGTGATCGTCAAGGAAGTGCATGTGTCGCTAACCGGGCCTGATCCGCATGTTACAGCGCAGGATGTCCGCGCGTGCTTCAAGCTGGCGGAAGAATCCGGCGGCGACCGCATCATTCATTCCGCGCCCGCGTGGTTCCGCGTGGATGACGGCAAAAAGACGCTGTCGCCCGTGGGCATCAAGGGTCGCGAACTGTCCGCCATGATTGCGCTGGTGACGGCGGACAAGTATTTCATTGATGATATCACCTACCGCCTGCGCGATATGGATATTGAGCCCCGCGAGTTCTACTCCACCGTCGCCGGGGAAGCGACATATGCCCTGAGCCAAGATGAGCGCGACAAGACGGCAATGCTCATCGATATTGGCTATTTGTGCACCGATGTGATGGTGATGGAGGGCGACGCGCTGATTTTCCACAAGTGCCTCGACATTGGCGGCGGTCATATTTCGGCGGACATTGCGGAGCAGCTGAATATTCCATTCCCGTTCGTGGAGGAAAAAATTAAGCAGACGTACAGCTTCAACAGCACCAATCAGGATGAGACGTATGTCATTCCCGCGACGGAGGATGAACCCGCCCGCACTGTCCGGCGCGACGAAGTGACCCCGATTATCGAAGCGAAAGTGGAGGAAATCGCGGAGGCCATCAACAAGGCGCTGGAAGAAGGCGGCGTGAAGCTGGGAAAGTGGTCGAACGTCTATCTGACCGGCGGCGGCTTGATTCTCAACAAGGGAGGCAAGGACTTCCTTGCGGGCAAACTCCACCGAATCATCCGGGAGGCCCAGCGCACCAACAACAAAATGACCAGCCATGTTTTCTCCAGCGCCGTCGGGTTGACCATTCTTGTCGTGACGACGCAGGAAGAGCAGAAAGCACCAGAAGGCGGTGCAAAGGGGCTGTTCAGCCGTGCATTCCGCTGGCTGATGGGCTACTGATTGCAAGAAAACGCGGCATACAGGGCAAGATACCATATGAGCATATGAGTCAGGGGGATGCAACGTGATTGAAATTCAGAATGACCAATTGACCAGCAATTATGCTTCCATCAAGGTCGTGGGATGCGGCGGCGGCGGCGGCAACGCGGTCAACCGCATGGTCGAATCCGGCTTGCGCGGCGTGGAGTTCATCGCCATCAATACCGATATGCAGGCTTTGCAGATGTCCGGCGCGCAGACGAAAATCCAGATTGGTGAGAAAGTCACCAAGGGTCTGGGCGCAGGCGCGGTGCCGGAAGTCGGCCGCCGCAGCGCAGAGGAATCCCGCGAGGAAATCGCGGGTGCACTCAAGGGTGCTGATCTGGTGTTTGTCACCGCGGGCATGGGCGGCGGCACGGGCACGGGCTGCGCGCCGGTCGTGGCGGAAATTGCCCGCGAACAGGGCGCACTGACCATCGCGGTTGTGACCAAGCCTTTCGCATTTGAGGGCAAACAGCGGATGCGCAATGCGGAAGCGGGCATCTCTGACCTCAAGCAGCGCGTCGATACGCTCGTTGTCATCCCGAATGACCGGCTCTTGCAGGTCGTCAGCAAGGGGACGAGCATGGTTGAGGCGTTCGGCATTGCGGACGAGGTGCTGCATCAGGGCATCCAGGGTATCAGCGACCTGATTGCTGTGCCTGCGCTGATCAACCTTGACTTCGCGGACGTCAAGACCGTCATGGAATCCGGCGGCATGGCGCATATGGGCATCGGCTACGGCGAAGGCGAGAACAAGATGATTGACGCCGCCAAGAACGCCATTTCCAGCCCGATGCTGGAGACGTCCATCAGCGGTGCGCGCGCGGTGCTGATCAACATCACTGGCGGCAAGGATATTTCCATCATTGATATCAACGAAGCGGCAAACCTCGTCATGGAGGAAGCCGATCCCGATGCGAACATCATCTTCGGCGCGGGCATCGACGAGTCCATGGGCGACAAGGTGCGCATCACCGTGATTGCGACGGGCTTTGAGAAAACGCCGTTCCCGCCGCGTGAGCCGGTCAAGTCGGCACGCGATATCAACCGCGATCGCCTCTATGGCAGCAATTACGGCGCGACCGGTGCGACCGGTGCGACCGGCAGCTATACGCCCGGCAACTACGGTGCGACGGGCGGGTACACGCCGTCCTACACCAGCAGCGACAGCTACAGCAGCCATCCGACCATGGGCGTTCCGCAAGCGCCGATGACGCAGCAGCCGGCACAACCCGCGTATTATTCGCCCCAGCAGCCCGCGCAGCCGCAGCAGCCGGCGTATGGTCAGCCGCAGCTGTTTGGAAATCAGCCCCAGCAGCTGGATTACGCGCAGCAGGGCTACACTGGCAATATGCAGCCTGTGCAGCAGCAGTATGCGGGCGGTGCAACCGGCCCGATGCCCTCTGTGCAGCCGCAGCAGCCCAAGCGCCCGACGACAGACGCCAACGGCGTACCTTCGTTCATGAAGCGCCGCGGCAACTAATATACACTACCAGCCCTGTTTCCGACGTGGAAGCAGGGCTTTTTGCATATTAGGATGAAAATTGCATTAGAAAAGGGCCTGTTCGCTTGACAAAACTTGCGCAAATATGGCAAAATGACGTTGATAGGAAAGATGCGTTTAAGCGAAATAGGAGGTAGAATGATGAAACGATGGATTTCTATGCTGCTGGCGCTGCTGATGCTGCTGCTGGGCATGGCGACGGCGGAAAATTCGGCGGACGACGCTTGGGAGTACGAGCTGGTCGGGCGCGCAATAGAACTTGTGCGGCAGATGGATGCGCAGGAGCGAGGGCGGCTGTTTGAGGACACGCTCAATATTACAGAGGTGGCATGTACAGAAACGCCGCAGCCGATTGACCGTGGAATGCCCCGGCAGGCGTTCATCAGCGTCAACGGCACGGACAAGTCGGCGTCGGTGCTGTTTTTTGCGCTGATGATGATGGATGCCAGCGCGGACACGGATGCGACGGACGAGACGGAAAACGCCTATCTGCGGATTGTAGAGCGCACGTTCGCGGTATCCCCGGAATTCGGGATGGACGCGCAGGAAACGAGCGCCGCCGCGAACTTGCTTTACGCCGGGGATACGCCGGAAATGGGACTGCTGCTGCTGTCTTACGGCGAGAATGGCGCGGTGCTGGTGCGCTGGTTCGCGGAAACCGGCTGTGTGTGCCTGACGGCGATTCCGGTGGCGCATCAGGCGACCGAGCTGACAACGGACAAGCTGAGCGAATTCTACGCAGGCGAATTTGAGGAAGTTGACTTGTCCCGCGCGGTGGCATTGGCGGAATTGGAACTGCATCAGCCGGACGAGGACACCATCCGGCAGCTTGCCCTGCAATCAGCGCAGGAGATGCAGCACTGGGCGGCGCTGAGCGGCGAGCAGGAGGGCATTGTCCCGTGGAATACAGCGGAGACGGCGGTGCAAATCAGCATACTCGACTACGATGCGTCGCAGATGACGGCGTTTGAAGCGCAGATGCAGCAGTGCGGCAAGACGGAGACCAAGTTCCTCGACATACTGGCGATTGCGCTGTACCCCTGCGACGCGCACGATGCGAGCGGTTTGCTATATCTGCGACCGAGGACGGGTACGCCCATTGTGGTGGCGTGGCAGGCAATGAACGACGCGGTGGTGATGCGCAGCGTGTACGCGCCGCAGAAATGACGGAAACAGCTGCAAAGAAAGGAAGAACCCCATGAAAAAGATGCTTGCAATTCTGCTTGCCCTGCTGATGATGCTCAGCGGTATGGCGACAGCGGAAGAAACGACGGATAACAACACGAACATCAGCCATATGCTGGAACTGTGCCAGCGCGTGGATATCCTCCTGCGCAGCGACCGCATTGTGACCGATTTGGTGGGCGACACGGACGCCGCTATCACCGAGGAACAGAAGATTGTCAATCGCCTGCGCGCGGGAAACCGCACGATGCCATCCGCCGTCTACTATGTCACGGGCGAAACGCTGCTGGCAGGCTTCATCGGCGATAACCCGGATTACACCGATACGCCGGAGCAGCGCAGGGTGCTTCAGCTGATGCCGCAGCGCATCTTGATGGAGCAGCAGGATACATATGGCAAGCAAATGCTGAACCAGATGGCGCGCTCGACGCAGTATCCCAAGCCGGACGGCGAGCCTGAAATGGGCATGTATATCGCGCTGTACGCGAATGCGCTGCCGATGATGAGCTTTTGGATCAGCGACGGCACGGTGAACGACATGTACTGCACGCCGGTGCTCTCGGATGAATTGGCGGCGTGCAAATCCGCTGAAGAAGTGACAGCGTGGTTCGCGGCGCAGCAAATGCCCGAACTTGCCTGCACAGCGGTGGATTTGGCGGGCGTTGCGGCGTATCCCTTTACGGAGGATCCGTTCGGCGACGAGGGTGAACCTGTGCCGTTCGAGCGTCTGGCAGAAGCGGGCAATGCGCTGGATGAACTGATTGAAAGCCGCTATTTGCAGACAACGTGGGGCATCAGCGACGAGGATGTGGCGAAGCTGGCGGCATACGCGCATGAGGGGCAGTCGCCGCGCAGCATCTACCGTATTGAATTGATGGAATCGTCGATGGCGCAGATGCTCCGCTTGACTTACCGTTCAGAAGCGCCGCAGGTGCTGTACGAGGCAACCTGCTCGTGGGCAATGGAAATGTATCACATGGTGACACTCTTTGCCATGTACGACGAATACAACGCGGGCGTGCGGACGTTGTATCAGCAGGAAGAGGACGAGGATGAGGAAAGCGACAGCCTCTTCACGGACGAAACGAGTGAGACGGATACGCCGGATGAATCCCTGAAGACGGAAGTGGAGAATTTCCAGAAACTGACGCAAGAAATCGACGCGCGCTACTCGCTGATTATGAACCAAGCCACGCAGAAACACTTGTACCTTGACTTGAACGAACGCACCAATGCCATGTATGTACTGCTGTACGATGAAGGCGCGCCGATTCTGGTGATGTCGAGCATGGAGAACGGCGTTTCGTGCCTGCAGGTGCGCTATTTCCCGACGGCGCAGTTGGAAAACTGCCAGAACACAACGGACTTGATGTTCTACTTCACCGGCAACAATGTCCCGTTTGAAGTGACGGAAATCCTGCCGCAGGGTGATTTAGCGGACATGGCGGAAGCTGCGCAGTAAGCAAAGAAACGCTGCGCAAGGATTGGACGAATCCCAAAAGTGACGGCACCGAAGGAGTGTCGGGGGCGAACGGAAAGCCCTGCGCCCCAAAGCAGAATATCCATAACAAAACACCGCCGCACCGGAAAGCAAATTACGGTGCGGCGGCGCATTTTGTTACGGGGCAAAAATCGATGCAGGCAGTTCCGAGTCTTGCTTTTCCTCTGGCTTTGGGGCGAAAAGCCCGCTGAACCACCGGCTCAGCGCACTCGGCTTCTCCACCCGCGCCACCTGCACGCTCTGTGTTCCTTCCAATAGAATGCCATTGTCCAGCAGCTCCGCGTGCACGGGAATCACGCGATATGTGTATGTTACGCCGGGCTGGGCGCGGTTGTCGGTGTAGTAGAGTGTTTCGCCCGCGGCGGCGCGAAGCTCGGTCAGGATGAAGCTCTCTCCGGCAGCGTCGCGCTGAACGCGGTAGACGGCGGCATCACTGGCCTGAATGACCAGCAGCGGCTGCCCGTCGTCAGAATGCGAGACGGAGAAGGATTTTGCGGACGCGGGCGCATTCCATACGTCACTCTTCTTCTTCGGCTGTGTGCCGTCGAGGAAAACCTCATTCAGGCGGTAGGCGCTCGGCGTGAGCGACGTGGCCAGCATCGCTTCGCCGCGCCACTCGATGGCCTTCTTGTCGATATCCGCGCTGACGATGCCCTTTGGCTTGGTGAAATCGGGCTTCTTGCGTCCTGTGTACCATGCGCGGAGAAAATTGCGCGCCAGTGAAGCGGGATTCGTGCCGCCAGAGACGCGGTTGGGCAGGCGGTGCGCCGCGTCCGGCTCGTCGTAGCCCATCCAGACGGCGGTGGACAATTCCGGGGTGTACGCTGCCATCCACACGTCACGGTTGCCGCCGCCGCTTTCATTGACCGTGCCGGTTTTGCCTGCGACAGGTGTCCCCGCGCTGGAGAGGCGTGTGCCCGTGCCGGAAGAAATGACGGTTTTGAGCAGACTCGTCATCAGATACGCGGACTGCGCCGACAGCACGCGCGTGCCGGTGGTTTCGCGCTCGTAGATGACATTGCCGTCACGGTCGGTGATGCGCTCGATGAAGTACGGCGCGTAGTATGTTCCGCCGTTGGCAAAGGGCGCGTACGCCGCCGCCATCTGCATGGGGGAGGTGCCGTAGGTCATGCTGCCCAAGGCGAGGGAGAGATTCGCGTCGCGTTCATCCAGTTCAATGCCGACGCTTCGCAGATAGCGCTGCGCTGTCTGGACGCCAATGGCCTGCAGCACCTTCACGGCGGGGATGTTCAGGCTGTTTTTGAGCGCCGTGCGGACGGTCACGTTCCCGTAGTAAGCATTGCCCGCGTTGCGCGGCTTGTAAGTGCCGAAAGCGGTTGGCGCATCGAGAATCACGCTGGCGCACGTCCATCCGGCGGATTCAATCGCGGGGGCATAGACCGCCAGCGGCTTGAGCGCACTGCCGGGCTGACGGCGCAGCTGGGTCGCGCGGTTCAATCCGCGGCGGGTGACGTACTTGCGTCCGCCGACAATGGCGCGCACTGCCCCGCTGCTTGTGTCCACCGCGGCGGATGCAGCCTGCACGGGCGTGCCGTCCTTGTTGTCGGCGGGAAAGACATCCGTCAGGTACTGCTCGTCCATGATGCGCTGCATGTCCGGGTCGAGCGTCGTATCGATGCGGTAGCCGCCCGCAAGCAGCGTTTCGGCGCTCACGTCCAGCCGGTTTTCGGCCTCATCCAGCACGGCATCGACGAACCAGCCGTAATCTGTCTGCACCTGCGGCGCGCCGCGGGCGGTCAGTTCCTCCGCCATTGCCGCGTCGTATTCCGCCTGTGTCAGCATGTTTTCCGCCAGCATGATGGACAGAATGTACTCACGGCGCTCGCGGTTGCTCTCAGGCGCGGATTGCAGGCTGTACGCGGATGGCGCTTTGATGGCAGCAGCGAGGGAGGCTGCCTGCGCAGGGGTCAACTCCGCCGCATCGACGCCGAACGTGACTTCTGCCGCTGCCTGCACGCCGTATGCGCCCTGCCCGAAGTAGATGAAATTCAGGTACATGTCCAAAATTTCGGCCTTCGTGTACTGCTTTTCCAATTGCAGCGCGAGGTGAATTTCCTCCAGCTTGCGGGCAATCGTCTTCTGACTGGACAGGTGGGAGAGCTTAATCAGCTGCTGGGAAATGGTGGATGCGCCCTGACTGAACGCGCCGTCGCGGACGTTGGTGAGCATAGCGCCGATGATGCGCGTGATGTCAAAGCCCGGATGCTTGTAGAAGCGCAAATCCTCCGCGGCAAGGAACGCATTTACGACGTGCGCGGGCAGACGCGACGTGTCGATGACCGTGCGGTTCTCCTTGCCGACAAGTGAGGTGACGTAATCGCCGTTCTTATCGTGAATGGCACCGGTCTGGGCGAGCGACGTGAGACGGGACGGGTCAAGCGACTGCCAATCCGCCACGGAAAACGCCTGATACGCCCAAACCGCGCCGCCGAGCAGCAGCATCAGCAAAATTGCCCAAATCGCCGGAAGCACCCAATGCCTTTCTTTCTTCATGCTTGCCACGCCTCCCATATTTCTCTTTCCATCCTGCCCCGAAAATGAAAAAAATCTGCATGGAAATATTTTTCATCACTCAATAGAGAGACGGTTTACGAAAAAAAGCAGATATTTCGTTTTTTTTGTGAAAAAAGACTGGTCAAACGGGTGAAATTGGTCTATAATAAAGCACAGACAGATAGACGCGGCAGATGCCCGTCTGATTGAAGGAGGAAAACTGTGCGGAAACTTCTTGCGATTCTGCAAATCTTCGTGCTGATGGCAGCAATGGCGCTGCCGACAGCTTTCGCCGCCGAAGCGCCGATTATGCTCGCCGGCTTGGAAGCTGCGTCGTCCTCCAGCAGCACGGAAGCGCAGCATGACTGGGACACGAACTTATTCTTCCAAACAATGCAGGAAAAAACCGGGATTGCCTTCTCCTTTACCGAATACGTCAGCCGAGAGGCATGGACGGAGGCGAAAACGGAAATGCTGGCGGGCGAGGTTGCCATGCCGGATATGTTCTTCAAGGCGGAACTAACCCCGCAGGAGACGCTTGCGTTCTATGAAGCGGGCAAGCTGATTGACCTGCGCCCGTATCTGGCGGAGTACGCGCCGCACGTCTGGGCGCTGCTGGAAGCCAATCCGGAATGGATGGAAGCCGTTTCGCTGCCCGATGGCGCGATTGTCGCACTGCCGAGCATCAACGAACTGACGCCGAACAATACCATGTGGATTAACAAGACGTGGCTTGACCGCTTGAAAATGGGCGTGCCGGCGACGGCAGAGGAACTGACGGAGGTGCTTCGTCAATTCCGCGACCGCGACATGAACCAGAATGGCAGCCGCAACGACGAAATCCCGCTGTCCTTCGTGAGCATGTGGGACTTGCGCTTCTTGGCGCACGCATTCGGCATCAATGCGGATGATTACTACCTGACGGAACAGAATGGAAAAATCAGCGAAGTGCTGACGACGGAGGAAAACCGCGCGTTCCTGATGTGGCTGCACGAGCTGTACACTGAGGGGCTGCTGGATTCGCAGGGCTTTATGGCCATGCGGCTGGTGGAGGCGGCAACGTCCTCGTCATCGTCCAGCAGCAGCGAAACGGCGAAGTATGGCGTATTCTTCGGTGCAACGCCGCAGGACGTGGTCGGCGTGAATCTCGCGTCGGAGTATATCGCGCTTGATCCACTGCTGTACAACGGCCAGCAGGTTTACCGCGATTTCACCGGCGACCTCTACCGCGGCACGTTCGCGATTTCATCCACCTGCGCAGAGCCAGAAAAGCTGCTGCAATGGGTTGATTATCTCTACACGGACGAGGGCTTCCTGGCGGCGCAGGTCGGCAAGGAAGGCGAGGACTACGACTGGAACGACGATGGCACATGGGCGTATGCCCGCACGGCGGAGGAAGTTGTCGCCATGCAGGGCACGAATACCATTTGGACAACCTCGATGCCCTCCTATGCCAGTGCGGAAATTCAGATGAAGATGGATGATGACGCAACGCACGCACTGGCAGCGGAATTGGCGCGCGTCCGGCAATGGGAAAAGCGTGCAATGCCCTTGCTCTACCTGACGCAGGAGCAGATGAACCGTGTCACGGAGCTGCAAAATGGCATCAGCACCTATGCGGAAACGCGCATGGCGTGGTTTGTCGCGGGTGACGTGGAACTTAATGATGAAACATGGGCAGATTTCTGCGCGCAGGTGAAGGCGCTGGGCATCGACGAGATGGTCAGTATCTGGCAAAGCACCTATGACAACGCATGGCATCTTGACAAGTAATACTGTTTCCTGCATTCACCTGCACCATCTGCTCGCGCCTTGGCGCATTCTCATTTGAAAATAGTATATACATACGCAAACCATTCAAGAAACCATCCATTGAATGAAAGGACGGAACAAACATGAATCAGTACGCCACGATGATCCGCAACCTAAAATCGCCTGAGGTGATGGAACGCCTGATGCACCTGTACGGCCGCCGCGACGGTATGCTGGTGGAGCAGACGGGACGCTATATTGGTTTGCTCAAACGGCATGAAGAGCTGTTTCACGAGAACCGCGAAGTGCTGATGATCAGCGCCCCCGGCCGCACGGAAATTGGCGGCAACCACACCGACCACAACCGCGGGCGTGTGCTGGCAGCGGCAATCAACCTGGACACGTTGTCGGCGGTCTCCGCGCGCGACGATATGATGGTGGAAATCCACTCCGACGGCTATCCTGCCATCAAGGTGGATTTGGGCAGCCTTGATGTCGTTGAAAAGGAGAAGGGGAAGACCCATGCGCTGGTGCGCGGCGTGGCGGCGCGGATGGCGGAACTGGGCTACAAAATCGGCGGCTTCAACGCGGCGGTGACGTCGAACGTCATGTCCGGCAGCGGTTTGAGCAGCTCGGCGGCGTTCGAGGTGATGACGTGCGCCATCTTCGACGCACTCTACAACGGATTCACCATCGACTACAAGACGCGCGCGAAAATCAGCCAGTACGCCGAAAACGTGTATTTCGGCAAGCCCAGCGGTCTGCTTGACCAGATGGCATCTTCCGCTGGCGGTCTGGTGACGGTGGACTTCAAGCACGATGACCCCGATGTGCGCCCGATGCACTTTGACTTCGCCAAGTACGGTTATTCGCTGGTCGTGGTGGCGACGGGCGGCAATCACGCTGATTTGACGGACGATTACGCGGCGATTCCGGCGGAAATGAAGAAAGTGGCGGCACTGTTCAATGAACCGTACCTGCGCCGTGTGCGCCCGGAGGAGTTCTATCAGGCGCTGCCGACCCTGCGCGGCAAGGTGAGCGACCGGGCGCTGCTGCGCGCCATGCACTTCTTTGAAGAGGACGAACGCGTGGTTCGTCAGGTGGCGGCGCTGGATCGCAACGACCTGTTCGCGTTCCTGTGGGAAATCATCTGCTCCGGCCGGTCGTCGTATATGTATCTGCAAAACGTCTATGCGAACCCGAAGGATCAGAGCCTGTCGCTCGCGCTGGCGATGGCGGAACACATGATGCTGGACAAGGATGGCGCGTGGCGCGTGCACGGCGGCGGATTCGCCGGTACGACGCTGAACTTTGTGCCGGACAAGTTGCTGCGTCAGTTCATCGAGACGATGGAGGGCACGTTTGGGGAGCATTGCTGCAATGTGCTGGACATCCGTCCGGAAGGCGCTGCCGTGCTGCGGCTGGAATAATGAAATAATTTCGGCAAAATCTTGACAAGGACTGCCGCCTGTGCTATCATAACGATGGCGCGGGCGGCAGATTTTGCTGAAACGCGCGAAACAACTGCACAAGCCACTTGGAGCTTCTTCGGGGCAGGGTGAAATTCCCTACTGGCGGTACAGCCCGCGACCCTTCCGCACCGCAATGGGCAGGAAGGCTGAGCCGGTGAGACGAAAGTCAATTCCGGCGCCAACAGTATAGTCTGGATGAGAGAGGAAAGCTGGAAATATGCGCGGAATTTCGGCGAGTATGCCGAAGTTCCGTGATGTTCCGCCCCTGAAAAGCGAACCTGCTTCAGGGGCGTGCATATTTTTAAGGAGGCTTGTCCTATGACAAAGCAGAAAACCCGTTCCAATCTCTCTGTCCAGTACATGACGCGCATCGCCATTCTGGGTGCACTGTCCGCCGTCCTGTTCCCGCTGGAAATCCCGATTGTCGCGTTCTACAAGCTCGACTTCAGTACGCTTCCGGCGCTGCTCGGCGCGTTCTCGATGGGTCCGCTGCCGGGTCTGGCGATTCTGCTGATTAAGGACTTGTCACGTCTGGCGTATTCGTCGAGCATGTATGTTGGGGAGCTGGCGGATTTCATCATGAGCGCGGCGTTCATCCTGCCCGCGTCGCTGATTTACCGCAAGCACAAGACGCGCAAAACCGCGCTGGTCGGCATGGCGGTCGGCACGCTGTGCATGATTGTGGTGTCGGTGCTGGTGAACTGGAAGATGATGATTCCGTTCTACATGACCGCGTTCCACATGGACATGGAAGCGATTATCGGCATGGCGCAGAAGGCACTGCCGTCCGTGGATACGGAATGGAAGGTGTTGCTGTATGTGACGGCGCCGTTCAATCTGCTGAAGGGCTTTGTGCTGAGCCTGCTGACGTTTGTGCTGTATAAGCGGCTGTCGCCGATGCTGCACGTCCGGAAGTAAAGAAAATAAACACGCGGACACAGCCTGAAAGCGCGCACAACTCAATCGCGAAAAAGGGTCAAGGGAGGAACTCCCTTGCAGAGTCCAGAGACAGCGTCTCTGGTGGGGTCAAGGGGCAACACCCCTTGCGCCTCCTTATAATAGGAAGGAACATAACTATGAGAACACATTCTCCCAATGAAACACGCGAACTGGCGAAAAGGCTGGCGAAAGAGCTTCGGAGGGGGGATGTGCTTCTTTTGTGGGGCGATTTGGGCGCGGGCAAGAGCGAGTTCACGCGCGGGCTGGCGCAGGGGCTTGGCGTGACGGCGACCGTCACCAGCCCGTCGTTCACCATCCTCAACGTTTACGACGACGGGCGAATTCCCCTGTACCACTTCGACTGGTATCGGCTGAACAGCGTCGAGGAGCTGTACGAAATGGGCATGGAGGAGTTCCTCGGCGGCGACGGCGTGGCGGTGGTTGAGTGGCCCAGCCAGTGCCCTGAAGCTATCCCGGAAACGCACCTTGCCATCCGCCTGACCCCGGTGGACGAAACGACGCGCGATGTGACCATTACTCCGATGGGCGGATTCCGTGAAATATCCTTGGAGGAAGAACAATGAAGCTGCTTGCTGTGGATACATCCGGGCCGGTGTGCGGCGTGGCGATTTTGACCGAGGACGGCATTCGCCATGAGTGCGCCATCATGAACCACAAGACGCATTCGGTCAACCTGCTGCCCATGATTGACAACGCCTTCCAGTCCACGGGGCTGACGATTCAGGACATGGATCGCTTGGCTGTCGTGGTCGGGCCGGGGTCGTTCACGGGCGTCCGGCTCGGCGTCAGTACGGTGAAGGGGCTGGCGCACGGCGCGGGGAAGCCCTGCGTCGCGGTCAACGCGCTGGAAGCAATGGCGGCAGGCATCAGCGGATTCAGCGGTGTCGTCTGCCCGATTCAGGATGCGCGCGCTGGGCAGGTGTACGGCGCAGCGTTCTCTGCGGGAGAAAATCGCCCGAATCGGTTGATGGCTGACACGCCGATGAAGGTTGAGGACTATGTGGCGGAAATCAGCCGATTCGGCGACCGCTTCCTATTCCTCGGCGACGGTATGCCTGTGCATCGGCAGAAGCTGCAAACCCTGCTGGGGGATGCTGCCACGTTCGCGCAGCCGCATCAGGCGTTCCTGCGCCCGGCAGCAGTGGCGTACCTCGCGTCGCTGGAGACGGAAACGGTTGATTACCTGACGCTCATGCCGCTCTACCTGCGCGCCCCGAACGCCGCGCTCAACAAGAAGCTGACGGAGGGTCTCCATGCCTGAAATCACGATTCGCCGGATGACGATGGACGACGTGGACGGCGTGTATGCCGTGGAAATCGGCACGTTTGTCGATGCGTGGAGCCGCGACGCGTTCGTCAGCGACATGAAGAATCCTGTTGCGCGCTACCTCGTGGCGGAGCAGGACGGGAAAATCATCGGCTATGCGGGTGCGTGGGTCATCCTCGATGAGAGCCACATCACCAACATCGCTGTGCTAAAGGAACACCGCGGGCAAGGGACGGGAAAACGCCTGACGCACGGGCTGCTGCAATACCTCTCTAACCTCGGTGCGGCATACGCGACGCTGGAAGTCCGCCGCAGCAACGATATTGCGCAAAACCTCTATAAGTCGCTCGGCTTCGTGCAGCTTGGCGTTCGCAAGCGCTACTACGCTGACAATGGCGAGGATGCGCTCATCATGGTCTGCGACCACATGCCGGCGGCTGACCCGGATTTCACGGAAGCCGAAACGGTATTTGAAGAATAAGCAATGGCGCTCGTCACATGACGGGCGCTTTTTTGAAAGGAGCAGCCTATGGCGACGATTCTGGTGACGCACGGCATCCCGGCAGAGGGATTTTCGCTGCTTTCGGGAGAGAAAATTGTGATTCCGAAGCCGCTCATGCACTTCTCAATGGACGAACTTGCGGCGCTGATTCCGGCGGCGGATGCGGTCGTTGCGTGCGGCGCGCTGCCGGGCGAAATCATCCGCCGGGGGACGAAGCTGCGCATTATCGCGGGCTATGGCGCGGGCTATGACGGCGTGGACGTGCGCGCGGCGGCGGAATGCGGCATACCGGTCACGAACCTGCCCGACACCGTGACGGACAGCACGGCGGAACTCGCCATCGGGCTGATGCTTGCGGTTTCGCGCAGAATTGGGGAAAACAGCCTCCGCGCGCGAGAGGAAGCGCCGGAAAACCTGTTCGGCATGGGCAGAAGCATGGGGCGCAGTCTGCGCGGACAGACGCTGGGTCTCCTCGGCTGTGGGCGCATCGGCAAGCGGACAGCGGAAATCGCGGCGGCGCTCGGAATGCGCTGCATCGGGTACAGCCGGCACGGGGTGAATCATCCGCAGGTGGAAAGCGTGACCCTGCCGGAGCTGCTGACGCAGTCTGACGTGCTGTCCCTGCACTGCCCGCTGACGCAGGAGACGCACCGACTGCTTGACCGTTCTGCGCTGGCGCGGATGAAGCAGGGGAGCATCCTCATCAACACGGCGCGCGGGGCGATTGTGGACTGCGACGCACTGGCGGATGCGCTGGAATCGGGACATCTGCGCGGCGCAGGGCTGGACGTGTACCCGGATGAACCGCACATTCCGCCGAGGCTGATCGCGCTGCCGCAGGTTGTCCTGACCCCGCACATCGGCACAAACACGCAGGAGACAAGGCAGCGGATGGCGGAGGAGTGCGCACGGCAAATTGCGGATGCGCTGGCGGGAAAACGGCCGGCGTATGTGGTGAATGGAATAGAATAATGTCAAGATTAAAACAGCAGCAGGGGCGACAAGCATCCATGCTGCTGTTTTTGTGAAGGCAAGATAGCACGTTATTTCGTCCACGCGTCAAACTCTTCATCTGTCGCAAGCACGGTGTGTGTGCCGCCGACGGAATGTTCCGTTCCTTTGGCGTAATCAATGCCGCTGGTGGCGTAGTTGTAGGTCAGCGCAACGCGGTGCTTTTCCACCACGGGATTGGGGTGGGGGATGGCGGACAGCAGGCTCTTGGTGTACGGATGAACCGGATGGGAGAAAATCTCCTCCTTCGTACCGGATTCCACCATGTAGCCCAAATGCAGCACGCCGATGCGGTCGGATATGTACTTCACCATGCTCAAATCATGTGCGATAAACAAGTACGCGCACTGCGTTTCCGCCTGAATGTTCTTCATCAGGTTGACGACCTGCGTCTGAATCGACACATCCAATGCGGAAATGCACTCGTCGGCGATAATCAGCTTGGGGTTCATAATCAAGGCGCGGGCAATGCCGACGCGCTGACGCTGACCGCCGGAAAACTGGTGCGGATAGCGGGCAGCGTGTTCCGGCGAAAGTCCGACTTTCTTGAGCATTTCGCTGATTTTCTCCTCGCGCTCCTGCCGATTGGCGAAGCGGTGGTGGATGTCCATGCCTTCGCTGATGATGTCGCCGACCTTCTTGCGCGGATTCAAACTCGCCATCGGGTCTTGGAAAATCATCTGCATATCCGAGCGGAGCATACTGCGCGTGTCGCGGTCAAGCACGCCGGAAATCACCTTGCCGTTGAAGGTGATGCGACCGTTCGTTGGGTTATACAGGCGGATGATGCTGCGCCCGATGCAGGAGGCCGAAAATGGTGCGCCCAGCGCCAGCAAAGTCGAATTATGCAGATGTTGGAAAATGAATTGCCCGTAAAACACAAAAAAGAAGCGATTTTTCAATCGCTTCGATGTCTGGGTGAGGAGGTTCGAACTTCCGGCCTCTTGAACCCCATGAAAAGCATTCGACGAACCGCAAACCCTTGCACCACAAGGCTTTTCGGCACTTTCACAAGGGGCAAATAACCCCGAAATAACCCCGTCATCATGAACGGAACAATTTTAGCCCCTGTGCTGTGTATGCGGTTCAATGTCAAGGCGGCAATAAGCACAGGAGGTTTTCTTTGATGAAAATGACGATGACGAACGAACTGCCTGCCGAAATCATGGAGAACGGCATTCACTACACCCTTGTGGGCGACTACTACTTTCCTACCTGTATGCTGGCGGATAGGTCGCCCAATGGCAAGTGGGCATCCCTGTATGAGCGCTATTTGCAGGAGAAGCATCCGCACGAGTATGTTAGGCTGATTTGGGCGGATGAACTGGCGGCGCTGCTGGAATCCGTGCAGAAGGAGTGCGAGGAGCGGGTAGCAGTGCTTGTTCGGGAGATGGCGGAGGCGGAAGGCGTGGATGAGGAGATGAAGGGAAACGAGCAGATGGAGTGGGTGCGGAGGATGGAGATGATTTGCGGCAGGGTAGAGGAGATTGTGTGCGAGGAAATCATAGGATAAGTGAAGAGAGAAACGGCAGCAGGGACAGGGGAGTTCCTGCTGCTGTATTTATGTGCGCCCGGCATGAGCAACAACCAAATGACGGAAAAACAAACACAATGCACTTGGCAGTAGGAAACGTTGCCGTAGGCAAGGGTGTCCATCGTGAAGCGTAATCTATGGAAGAAATTTTGCAGAGTATTCTGGACGGAAGCTATGTGCCGATCCCGGTACGCCGGAAGGAAATCCTGAAACCAGATGGCGGCGTGTGGAAACTGGGAATCCCCACAGTAGTCGATTATGTGATTCAGCAGGCAATCGCACAGAAGCTGCATAACATATGGGAATCGCTATTTTCAGGCATCAGCTACGATTATCGGACGAAATGGAGTGTTCAGCGGACAATTCAGAAAGCGGAAAAATATACAGAAAAAGGAAACTAACGCACCACATAGCTATGCTCACATAAGCATTTCGATATATCGAACAACGAACAGCTCATGAAGTATGTTCCATTACCAATGAAAGACTCGCAGCAGCAGGATACTTTGGTATCCTCAACCGCTGCGAGTCCTTGCTATGCGATTGAACTGCCGTGTGCCGGTTGGTGCGCACAAGGGATGTGGAAGGTTTGCGATCTGTTCAGAGAAGTCTCTTGTTTGATTTCAAACATGCTTAAATTATTATAAATTAAATGCTTTCTTTACAGATTGATAGTCCCAGGAGTATTTTCCATCATTTCCTTTGCATATCATGGTTGCGTGTGTACCAAGATACCTAATAGCATCAGGACATTTAGACCTATCAATCTGTGTTGCTTTGTACAGGACGATTATTGTTATCCCCGCTTCAATAGCTTTATCGCATTCAAACTTGATAAAGCTGCGGTAATCAACGCGGTATCCTTTCGCACAGTATTTAGCATAGCTGTTGTAGCTTCCGCACAATTGGCAACCACCGGCTGTAACGGACGCGGTATGATTACCAACAATAAGGACAAATGTTTTTGATGCATTCATGCGGGTTTTTAATGATGACTTTATTGTACAGTTTAGGCTGCTGTCGCGCGATGAAGTTAAATCGTGCGCATCAGTAAACGAAAGACTCCAATGATTGCTATCATTCCATTTGTGCAACTGATCTACTGCGTCTTTATCATTGTCCCAATCTCCTGCAATGTAGGTTCGTGTTTTATAAATAGCCATATTTCCTCCTTATTTTATGTTCATAATTGCAATCTCATTCTTCATATCATTGCGCACAACAATATGAATATCACAGTTAATCTCAGCTTTATTTATCCTAAAAGCATTTATTAAATACTTCAAGACATCTTGCTGGCCCTTCTTTGTTCTGGAAAGTCCTGTACCTACCAGCGGAAGGACAACAGGAAAGCCTTCTGATTCCTCATTGCATGATTCAATGAGCTTCTGCACTGCCAATGCGTACTCTTGCATTGATGTATGTGCCTTAAGTTTGTTGTCAAATGTACTGAGTGCCCATAGAAAGAAATGTTCATTTTCGTATCCGGGCAAGTCCACAACAGTTCCAACAGGATAGCGCTTACGATTTCCTTCTGGTTTTTCTTCCTCTGAAAGACTCTTGTAGTTGGTGTTTTCTAATAGTTTTCCTATTGCCATCGATAGGGATTCTTCTGTGTATTTTCCGGATGCATACAGACTATTAAAGGTTGCGCCATGGACAGTTTGCGCTGAAATGATATGGTTATCAACGTGCGTATCAAAGCAACGGTTCACAGGAATGACAATATTGCGGCGCTGACTGGAGTCTATCACTTCATTTGGATCAAAGATATTTCCATACTGTAAATATAGTGCGTGACCATTATTGGCAGAAAAAACTTTAAAACGTTTTTTACGAGCCAAACGAATTGAGACAACAACAAAGCAACAGCCCCAGATGCCTATGAGAATAGCCACACTAATGATGCCCCTTATCCATACAGGCATTGTATCCGGCAGTATTTCATTAAGAGAAACAAATGTCCCTATAAGTCCCAAGAACGCATAAAATCCTCCAGTCATAGTAGAAGCGATTTTAGAAATATATCCTTTATTAATCCAGACATACCTCATTTTATATCACCACCTGCTGTAGAATATTCTTTACTTGCCGTCTGCAAAGGATAGACGCGCAAGCCAACATAAACGATATGAGCAACAGAATCGTTTGGCAATGTAACTCCACCGGGATTCGTATAAAACACATTCTATCCGCCTTCTTCACCATTTGGTGGCACATGGTAATTTGTCGTATATTGAAAAATCCGCCGGCAAAAATAACCGATGCCCTTGCTATTGGACTTGTCACACTGACAGAAATTCTCGTTGCTAATCGATTCTTCCCACATTGTGCAATATATGGTCTTATCGGAAATAAGTTTGGCGGGATTCTTATCAAACTCAAAGCAAGCTAAAGTGTTGAACTCTGCTTTTTCAATGCCGAATGCCAACCCGTCACTCCCAGCAAACAATGCAATCGATGAAAACATTTTCATTACTCCGTTCTCTTGTTTTTTTCTTGAAAAGCACATCACGCCTGAAGTATTATACTCTAACCCATCACAGATTTACATAGTTTGCAGACATAGACCACCCCCAAGAACAGTACACTAAATATTATAGCAGGAAGCTGTGAACAAATCAATCGTTTTGGGAGTTTGGGCACGAAAATCAATTTTGCAAGACCGCAGACAAAAGGTCAAGTTTCAGCAGGCAATCCAGCATAATTTGCGACAACGGACATTTGAAATTGGTCTGCGCTTTGTAGCGCCTGATAAGCGACAGCGCAAATTTACGCAGTGAATTTAAATTCTGCTGTGCTGTGTTGTTTGCAATCCGGCATTAATCTTCTCCATAATGGAAATCTAACAGCCAGTGCATCGACTCTGCTGCCCAATCCATCCGTGCATGATGAAACAGCTCTTCTGCCAACTGCTTCCGGCTGAAAATGTAGTAATGCCACTCCTCAGTGCGCTTGCCGGCAATCTTGACTTCCTTGCGGATTGCGCCGATGCAGCACGGCCTTTTCCATTTTTCCTCCCCGCATAGCCATGCAGCATCATCGGCCATATACGCTGTCCGAATTTCAAGTCGCTCGTCGTGATTCTTTTTCACTGTCCG
>OOBY01000462.1_pt1 | contig 30808 bp, 22 predicted proteins | sample 1671751 | NCBI WGS metagenome assembly OOBY01 (sample SAMN06348189, study PRJEB24527) | human gut metagenome | biome: human gut; feature: ankylosing spondylitis patient; material: feces | host: Homo sapiens | place: China | collected 2015-10
CGGGTCGCTTTAGCGACATAATTCCTCTCCGCCGCAGTGCGATCCTGCCCGGAGGGCTTTTTTATATAACGGGGAATTTCAACGAAATTTCCCGTTATATAAAAAAAGCAGCAGATCTACCGCACACACGCCTCAAAATCGTATGTACGGCATAGATCTGCTGTTCTCTTTCTCAAAGGATATTCCTCTGGAAAGCAGGGGACTTTCTCGATTTGGTTAAACCATATTTTATGACGCCTGGAACTGGCTGTTGTACAGATTGTAGTAGAAGCCTTTCTTCTCGAGCAGCTCCTCGTGGCGTCCCTGCTCGATGATCTTTCCGTCTTTCATGACAAGAATCAGGGAAGCATTGCGAATGGTTGACAGGCGGTGTGCAACCACAAAGCTCGTTCTGCCCTGCATCAGCTTGTCAAACGCCTCCTGAACCTGCAGTTCGGTACGGGTATCGATGCTGGAGGTTGCCTCGTCGAGAATCAGCATCGGCGGCAGGCAGAGCATCACACGGGTGATGCAGAGAAGCTGCTTCTGTCCCTGGCTGATGCTGTCTTCACTCAGAACCGTATCAAGTCCCTTCGGCAGACGTTTGATGAACTCCCAGCTGTGTGCCTCTTTTGCCGCACGAATGATCTCCTCCTCGGTCGCATCCGGCTTTCCGAAGCTGATATTGTCGCGCACAGTTCCCTGCTTGATCCACGTATCCTGCAGCACCATACCAAAGCAGCTGCGGAGTGCATGGCGGGACAGCCCGTCGATCGGCTTTCCGTCGATGCAGATCTTTCCGGCATCTACGTCATAGAAACGCATCAGCAGGTTGATAAATGTGGTCTTTCCGCATCCGGTCGGACCGACAATCGCAACACGCATGCCCGGCTGTACGTCGAGATTAAAGTTTTCAATCAGCTTTTTGTCTTTGTCATAACTGAACGCTACCTCGTCAATGGTCACATTTCCCGTCACCTGATCGATCGTTCCGGTCGGATCAGCGCTCTCCTCTTTTTCTTCCAGAAGGGCAAAGATACGGCCTGCACACGCAAGTGCGTTCTGCATTTCTGTGATAACGGAGCTGATATCATTGAACGGTTTCATATACTGGTTTGCATACGACAGCAGAACGGAAAGTCCGCCGACGGTCAGCGCGCCGCCCGGTATCATAAACGCTCCCACAAGGGCAACTCCGGCATAGATGACATTGTTGACAAAACGGGTAGACGGGTTGGTCAGCGAGCTGTAGAATACGGCCTGCTGACTGTATTTCTGCAGATCTTTGTTAATCTCTGCAAAGCGCTCGGAAGCTTTTTCCTCATAACCGAAGGCTTTGACTACTTTCTGGTTTCCAATCATCTCATCGATGAGTGCGGTCTGTTTTCCTCTCGTCTCACTCTGTTTCTGGAACATTTTGAACGAACGGCCGGAAATAAATTTTGCCACGAAGAAGCTCAGCGGCGTCAGACAGATCACAAGGAGTGTGATCCATACATTCTTTGAGAACATGAAAAACAGTGTCACAATAATGGTTACCACACCGGAGAAGAGCTGTGTAAAGCCAAGCAGCAGACCGTCCGATAAGATATCGGTATCTGTGATGACACGGCTTACAATGTCTCCGGAGCTGTGCTGATCCAGATAGGACAGTGGAAGCACCTGGATATGGCGGATCGCCTGGGAACGCAGGTCGCGCACAATGCGGTACGTCATACGGTTGTTAATCAGGTTCATCACCCACGCAGAGAGGGCGGAAACGAGGGTAAAGAATACGATTCGTTTCAGATAGAACCACATTTCCGGGAAATTGACCTGATGGGCTGCTACAACTTCATCGATCGCATCACCGAAAAGGATTGGGATATACAGCTGTAAAATAACGGTAATCGCAGCCAGCACAATACTGAAGGCCAGGAAAATCTTGTAATTTCCAATAAACGCCATCAGTTTTTTCATCACCTGCATGCCGCTCTTTCCGGACTTGTTTTCTGTCTTTTTCATGCGATCACCCCGCTTTCGTTATGATAGGATGCACGCTCTTCCGGGAACTGAGAGAAGTAAATCTCGCGGTAAACCTCACACGTTTTCATCAGTTCCTCGTGTGTGCCGTTTCCTTCAAGCGTACCATTTCCAAGTACCAGGATTTGATCTGCCTGACGGATGCCGGCGATTCTCTGGGATACGAGGAATGTGGTGGTAGTTCCTTCAAGATTGTGGATGGCCTTGCGGAGTTTTGCATCCGTTGCAAAGTCAAGCGCACTCGAGCTGTCGTCCAGAATCAGGATTTCCGGTTTCTTTACCAGCGCACGCGCGATGGAAAGACGCTGTTTCTGTCCGCCGGAGAGATTCTTTCCGTTCTGCTCCAGCATAAAATCGAGCTGATCCGGTTTTCCTTCCACCACTTCTTTTGCCTGGGCTGTGGTGAGTGCCTCCCAGATTTCTGCATCGGTGGCATCCTCCTTGCCCCATTTCATGTTGTCGCGGATGCTTCCCTTAAAGAGCACAGCTCTCTGCTGTACGACGCCAACCTTACGGCAAAGTTCTTCTTTGGTGTAATCTTTCACGTTTTCACCGTCAAGGAATACTTCACCGCCTGTCGCATCGTAAAAACGGGAAATCAGGCTGACCAGAGTCGATTTTCCGCTTCCGGTACCGCCGATGATTCCGATGGTCTGACCGCGTTTTGCAGTAAAACTGATATCCGACAGACTCTCTGCGCCGGCTCCCTCGTAGGTGAAGCTGACATTTTGAAACGTAACAGCAGCATCTCCGCTGACTTTCTTTGCAGCGCCGCTCTTTGCCGGGTAAGCCATGCTGGTCGGAACGGCCAGTATACCGGAAACACGTTCTGCACAGGCAACGGATTTGTTTAAGGTGATGATCAGGGAAGCCAGTTTAATCAGCTCCACAATGATCTGCAGCATGTAGTTGTAAAGTGCGACGACCTGTCCCTGCTGCATACTGCCGATGTTGACCTGAAGACCTGCCTGCCAGATCAGGACAACGGCTGCGATGTTGATAAGAACATAAGTCAGCGGGTTTAACAGTGCGGAAATTTTTCCGACAAATTCGTTCAGACGGGTCAGCTCGTCGTTGCTCTTCTCAAAATCGGCAACGGACTGCTCCTCACGGCAGAATGCACGAATGACGCGGACGCCGGTCAGGTTCTCTCTTGTCATTCCGGTGACGCGGTCAAGCGCTGACTGTACTTTTTTGAACAGCGGAATGCTGACCAGCATGATGCCAAAAACGGCAACGAACAGAATCGGAATGGTTACCAGGAATACAATGGCACATTTTACATTGACGGTAAATGCCATCACAACGGAACCAAATACGATAAACGGGCTTCGCAGCAGCAGACGCAGACCCATGTTAATTCCATTCTGCACCTGGTTGATATCGTTGATCAGACGGGTAATCAGCGTATCGGTTCCAATCGTATCCAGCTCGGTAAAGGACAGAGCCTGGATATGGTCAAATACTGCCTGGCGAAGTTCTGTCGCACAGCCGACGCTGGCTTTTGCCGCAAAGTACTGTGCGGTGAAACTGCAGCAAAGTCCGACTGCCGCCATCAGAACCAGGATTCCAAAACGGCTGACGATGTACGGACGGTTATTGCCGGCGATACCCACATCGATGATCTGGGCAACAACCATCGGCACCAGAAGGTCGAATACGACTTCCAGAAGCTTGAACAAAGGAGCAATGATGCTCTCTTTTTTGTAGTGCTTCAAGTAGACTCCAAGACTTTTCATCTTCTTTTTCACTCTCCATTTCTTTGTTTCTTCAATGCCATAACGGATCGCTCCGTATTTTGTACTCCGCAATCCTGGCACCTTGACATTGACAGTATAATCTCATATGATTAATACGACTAGTATTGTTTTTATCGCTTAGTGATATAATTTTTATATCATAGAATTTTTTACGAAAGGAGCTTCCCCTATGGAACTGCGTCAGCTCGAATACTTCCGTGTCATCGCGGAAACCGAAAGCATCCATGAGGCCGCCCGCCGCCTCAACATGTCCCAGCCGCCGCTCAGCTACCAGTTAAAACAGCTCGAAACGGAACTGAACGTCATCCTGTTTGAGCGCACCCGCCAGGGTGTCCGTCTGACGGAGGCCGGAAAACTGCTGTACGACCGCTCCGCCAACCTGCTCGAGTACGTGAAATCGACGGAGCTTGAGGTCGCAAAGGTCGGCAAAAAGCGGGTTCTCCGACTTGGCATCACACCGACCACAGTTGCGACAATCATGCCGTGTGTCTCGCTTTTTTCCCGCCGCAATCCCGACGTCAACTTCGAAGTGCATGACGGCATCACCTACACCCTGTACCGCTATCTGATGGACGGCATCATTGATATTTCCATTGCCCGCACGCCGCTGCGGCTCGATGATGTCGACTATAAAATTTTAAGCTCTGAACCTATGATTGCCGTTTCTTCCAAAGATATGCTTCCCGAGAAGAACGGAGCGCTAAAACTTTCGGATCTTTTAAATATTCCACTTATCATCTACCGCCGGTACGAGTCACTCATCATGGATGCATTCCACTCGCGCGGCATGGAACCCGATCTCTTCTGTGTCTGCGACGATCCCCGCGGCGCGATGCTCTGGGCAAAGGAAGGCCTTGCTACCGCCATTTTCCCGCAGTCCATGAGTTCTCTCTGTCAGGGTCTTCGCATCCAGCCGCTCTTAGAAAGTGACCTTGAAACACAGATCGCCGTAATCTGGAAAAAGGGCCGAAATCTTTCCCCTCTTCTGCAGGACTTTGTCGATGCCTGCATGGAGAGCATATTATAATAGAAGAACTCCGCACGCCGGTACCTTTTCCAGGTGCCGGCGGCGGAGTTCTTCCCGTTTTTGTTTCTTTTACTGCAAAAACAGCAGCGCAAGATTCAGCAACGTCACAATCGCCGCAATGCCAAATAAGACAAATTTCAGCCGCAGACTGTTTGCATATTTTCCCATGACTTTTTTCGACGAAGTCAGATAGAGCTGTGTAAACACCGTGATCGGAAGCTGCATTCCCAGGAACATCTGTGAATAGAGAAGCCCCTGGAACGGGGAATCAATCAGGAGAATCACCGCGGCCGCCGGGATCATGGTCAGCAGGATTCCCCCGCGTGTCTCCTGACTTTTCATCTCATACGGCTTGTTAAAAATTCCCGAAAAAATCGTTCCGCCCGCCATTCCCGCGGTAATGCTCGACGAAATTCCAGCAAGGAGAAGTGCAGCGCCAAAAATCACAGAAGCGGCATTTCCAAGGAGCGGCGTCAGCATCCTTCCCGCTGTTGCGAGATCATCCACCTGTTTTGCATTCTGCGGCTGAAAAAAGGTTGCGGCCGCCATCAGAATCATCGCACTGTTGATGGCCCAGCCGATCATCATAGAAAACAGGGTATCTTTGAACTCATATTTCAGCTGGCGCGCGATCACCGCACCATCCTCGAGATTCCACTGGCGGCTCTGAATAATTTCCGAGTGAAGAAACAGGTTGTGCGGCATCACAACCGCGCCGAGGACACTTAAGATAACCGGCATCGAATGCTTTGGAAACGACGGTTTCACCCAGCCGACGGCCGCCCTCGCCCAGTCAATATCGGCAATCCAGACCTCAAAGAGGAACGAAAAACCGATCAGCGACACAAACACAATAATCAGTTTTTCAATCCGTTTGTAGGCACTTGTAAATTCACAGATCAGAACCAGCACGAGAATCATCATGCTCCCAAGCCTGACCGGAATGCCAAACAGCATCTGAAGTGCAATCGCACCGCCTAAAATTTCCGCCATTGCAGTCGCCACTGCTGCCATCATCGCCGTCGCGAGAATCGTGTTTTTCAGCCAGGATGGCAGATAGACGCTTGCCGCCTCGGAGAGGCATTTTCCTGTGACAATGCCAAGATGTGCCGCATTGTGCTGCAGAAAAATCAGCATGATCGTGGACAGCGTAACCATCCACAGAAGCTCATAGCCGTAGCCCGATCCTGCGGCAATGTTGGATGCCCAGTTTCCTGGATCGATAAAGCCGACCGTGACAAGAAGCCCCGGTCCGAGATAGCGAAGAAAATTCATACCCGCCGTCTCATTTTGTTTTTTACTTTGTTTCATATTCTTTCCTTTCTGCTGTTCTGATACGGAACCGGCTGATGGATAACCTGAAATTACCTTTTTGCTTTTTAGTTAGTCTCAACTAACTTCATTGTACATAGGATTTTTTGAAAAGTCAAATCCTGTTTTCTCTTTCTTGTGCTTCCCCATTCACTGTGTTACAATAAAACTGCTGATTTCGAACCAAAAGGAGGAATTTTATCATGATACGACCTGCCGTCCAAAATGATTTTTCATCGATCATGGCAATCTATGCATACGCCCGCTCTTTTATGCAGGAAACCGGAAATCCGAATCAATGGGGAAATCATTTTCCGCCGGAAGCGCTGATTCGCAACCGCATCCGTGACCGTCAGCTCTTTGTCCTCGAAGAAGGCGGCGTACTGCACGGCGTCTTTGCCTTCATCATCGGTGAAGATCCGACGTATCTGCAGATCGACGACGGCTCCTGGCTTTCCGATGCGCCATACGGCACCATCCACCAGGTTGCCTCGGATGGAACGATCCATGGATTTTTCTCGCAGATCGTTGCTTACTGTCAGGCACAGATCCCGCATCTGCGTATCGATACACATGCAGACAACAAAATCATGCAGCATCTGATCCGGAAAAACGGATTTGAACAGTGCGGCATCATCTACGTCCTGAATCACTCCCCACGGATCGCGTTTGAACGGATAAAATAGTCTGAAAAGAAAAAAAGATCTGTATTTTCAGAACCTGTCATTTTTCATAACAGGTTCTGAAAATACAGATCTTTTTCTTTTTGCTTTTTATGCGTGGATTCCTCTGTTCTCGTCTCCGGTCTCGTTTACGCCGAATTCGTAATCGTTGCCCGGAAGAATCATATTCAGCAGAATTCCTGCGATCGCTGCAATTGCAAGTGCAGTCAGGGTGATGGTCGTTCCGCCAATGGTAAAGGAAAGGCCGTCACTGAACCCAAGTCCGCAGACAAAGATTACACCCGCAATAATCAGGTTTCTTGATTTCGTCAGGTCTACCTTGTTCTCAACGACGTTACGCACACCGATGGCAGAAATCATACCGTACAGCATAAAGCTGACGCCTCCGATGATGGAGGACGGCATGGTGCTGATGAGTGCCGATACCTTCGGAATGAAGCTGACAATGATGGCAAAAACTGCAGCAATGCGGATGACTCTCGGGTCATGAACACGGCTCAGTTCCAGAACGCCGGTGTTCTCACCGTACGTTGTGTTTGCCGGTCCGCCAATGAGACCTGCCATTGCCGTTGCAAGACCGTCGCCAAGCAGCGTTCTGTGCAGTCCCGGATCGGAGAGGAAGTTCTCTCCTACCGTTGCAGAGATTGCGGACATATCGCCGACATGCTCCATCATGGTAGCAATCGCGATCGGCGCCATAATCATGATACTCGTCAGATCAAATTTGCAGAACTGCAGCGGCGGAAGTCCGACGATGCCTGCCTGCGCAACCGGTGCGAAGTTGATGATGACGGATCCGTCCGGGTTTTTGATCCCGAGTGCGTTTAAGATCACGGCCACGGCATAGGCAATCACAACACCCATCAGAATCGGAATAATTTTGAACATTCCTTTTCCCCAGATATTGAAAATGATGATGACAGCCAGTGCCACCAGTGCCAGGAACCAGTTGGTCGAAGCATTTCCAATGGCGGAACCTGCAAGGCTCAGGCCGATGCAGATGATGACCGGACCTGTGACAACCGGCGGCAGGTAACGCATCACGCGTTTTACGCCGACCAGGCGGATGATAAGGGCAAAGATCAGGTACAGAATACCTGCTACCACAATACCTCCGCAGGCATAGGCTGCCTTGTCGTTGACACTCATATTGGCATATTTTCCCGTGTTCAGATTTGCAACAGCGGCAAAACCGCTTAAGAATGCAAACGAGGAACCAAGGAATGCCGGAACTTTAAATTTCGCGCACAGATGGAACAGCAGAGTTCCAAAACCGGCACAGAACAGTGTGACGGATACGGTAAGGCCTCTCGACGGACCCTCGCCGCATGCATCCACAAAGTAGCTGTTTACCAGAATCGGCACCAGAATGGTTGCGCCGAACATGGCAAACATGTGCTGCAATCCGAGAATCAGCATTTTGGGAATGCCGAGTTTTCTCGCATCACGAATGACTCCATTAGATTCGTTCATACGTCTTTCCCTCTCTTTTGTTTTTCTTTTCTATTATAGGCAATGCCCGTCAAAAACACAAGGGAAAGATAAAGAAGATAAAAGCTTAAAAATTTTAAGCTTTTATCTTTTAATTTTCAAACGGTCTTACCCGCAGCGTAACGCCAAGGGAATCGCAGATTTCCCGACATTTTTGGATTTTTTCTTCCGGCATAACTTTTTCCACCACGGTCATGACAACATTTGGCACATACCGTTTCGCAAGGACAGCAAACTCCTTGAGCGCCTCATATGACTGAAGCCCAAAGCGGGAGCGTGTCAGCTCCAGGAACTCTTTTTCATCCGGTGCATTTAAAGAGATCGAAACGGTGTCGAATCTTCCCTTTAATTCCGGCGTGACATCTCTTCCATAAATCAGATTTGCAAGTCCGATCGTGTTCAGGCGTACTTTCAGGGACGGATACTGCTTTTTCAGCGCATCAATCACCTGACAGACATCAGAAAGGCGCTCCAGCGGTTCGCCGAAGCCGCAGAATACAAGCTCGTTGATTACGCTCAGATCGTACTTTGCAAACAGCGACAGCATCGTCTCAACGGACGGCTCGCCCTCTTTTAACCACAGTGTATTTCCCTCCTGCTGCTGTTTCGTCTGGCGCAGGCAGAACACACAGCTGCACGGACATTTGTTCGTCATGTTGACATAGACATTTTTTCCGGTTAAATCGCCGCTTTTTGCAAGGTCGAGGTATCCCTCCTCGCCGACGGCTCCGGTTACGGTATATAAATACATCAGTTTTCCTCCGTCAGATCTTTCATAAACATTTCAAAACTAAGTCCCCAGTAACTCGGCACTTCGTTCTCTTCACAGTAGCGGATGCATTTCGATACATAGTCTGCCGCCTTTTTCACGGATTCGTAAAGACTGTGGCCGTTCAGATACATTCCCGCAATGATCGCCGCGATCACATCTCCCGTCCCACTCCGGTCGCCGCCGATCCGGTCTACCATGACAATCTGGAAATCTTCTCCTTTATTATAGATAAAGTTTGCAATCTGTGTCTGATTGAAATGGATACCCGTCACCACAATGTGCTTCGGCCCCCGCTCTGCCAGTCTGGAGCACATTTCTTTCAGCTCCTCAATGGATGCCCCGTTTTCCGGGTACGGCATATCGAGCAGTGTGCACAGCTCTGTCAGATTCGGTGTAATGATGTCCGCATAGTGAACCAGTTCTTTCATCTTGTCGCACATCTCTTTTGTGTAGGTTCGATACAGCTTTCCATAATCTCCCATTACCGGATCAACGATGACGAAATTGTTGTCCGTCTTAAAATGGCAGATAAAATCAAGCACAATGTTTACCTGCTGCTCCGATCCCAGAAAACCGGTTGAAATCGCGTCGAAATCGAGCTTCAGATCCTTATATGTCTGAATGTAATCCTTCATCCGGTCCGTATAATCGTCAAAGTAATACGTCGGGAACTGCGTATGTGCGGAAAGAATCGCGGTCGGAACTACCACCGCCTGAATCTTCATCGCTGACACAAGCGGCGCCATCACGGCTGTGGAACACCGGCCAAAGCCGGTCAAATCGTTAATCAGCGCTATCTTTTTCTGTTTTTCCATGGTCTTCTCCTCTTTTCCAGAATGCCGCCGCACCTGTTTTACGTCTATTTTGGCACAATCGGAATGGATGCTTTTCGTTGGTCGGAAATGTTCCGGATCTGTCTTGTCGCTCGGTGCCTGACGCTTATGCGCACATTGTACCATAAATCCGTTGATTTTTCCACGTTTTACTTTCATTCCTTTGTTCTCTTTTGGAAACCAAATCGGATCGTTCAGGCCAATTCCTGCTATTTCGAGCACACCGGCAGGACCTGCCACGGGCAGCTCTCTTGGGATGCCAAGCAATCCGGAAATGCCTCTCCTTTTCTCTGGATCACACGGCGGGTTTGCGGTATAATGTGGGTAATCTTTGACTTGGAGGTTATCATATGCGTGTACTTATCACAGGAACCAGTTCCGGAATCGGGAAAGCGATTGCGGAAAAATTTCTAAAAGAAGGATTTGACGTTACCGGCTTTGACCGGAAAGCAGCTTCGATTGTGCAGGAGCATTATACCCACTTCTGTCTCGATATCCGCGATAAAAAGCAGTATCCGTCTCTTGCGCCGTTTGATATTGTTATCAACAACGCCGGCGTGCAGAATGAAGATGATATTGATATCAATCTGAAGGGAACCATTGCGATCACGGAATCCTACGGGATTCATGATGGAATCCGCGCCGTTCTTATGATCGGATCGGCCAGCGGCCACACCGGTGCAGAATTTCCGGAGTATACGGCAAGTAAAGGCGGCGTGCTCGCTTATACGAAAAATGTGGCACTCCGCATTGCACCGTACGGCGGAACGTGCAACAGCCTTGACTTTGGCGGCGTACTGACGGAGCTGAATCTGCCGGTCATGGAGGACAAAAAGCTCTGGGATCAGATTATGGATCTGACACCGCTGAAGAGGTGGATGACCGTCAAGGAGGCTGCCGACTGGGCGTATTTCATGACCGTGACGAACCGGTTCTGCACCGGGCAGAATATTCTGATTGACGGGCTCGAAGCAGGGAACGCACACTTTGTGTGGCCGGACTAAAATTGTTCTGTCGGACTACCCGCTCTGTCATGTACAAAAACGACGCAAGTCATAGTTTTTGTCTATGACTTGCGTCGTTCCTTTTACTGTGGCAGTTCATACGCTACATCCACACCAGATTCCGTCTTTTTCCAGGAAACTTTCACCATTCCCTTTTTCGTAATAACCTCACCTTTCGCCCATTCAAGATAGCCCGGATTTGGCTCTACGGCAATCTTTTCATAGCCCGGTGCTGCCGGATGAACGCCTAGGACAACCGCCGGAAGCTCAAACAGGATCAGCGATCCCCACGCATGGCAGTCGCTTCTGCCGTTTACGCCGTCTTCCACGCAGGTGGTCAGATTGTCTTTTACCATTTTTTTCCAGAGATCCCAGCACTTTTCCGTCTCTGCGTACATACCGGCTTTTTCCAGTGCTCGGTACAGATAATACGCCATTGCCACGGAACACTGTGCATAAGTTTCCGGATCTTCCATGGATTTCTTCAGGTTCTCTGCGCCTTTCTGTGGATCTACACAGCCCGCCAGTAATGCAAATACCTGACAATGCTGGCTGTACTGTTTTACGCCAGGTCCATCGATGTATACGCCATTTTCGTCCACACACCAGCGGTTCACCGCATCGCGGACTTTCGCGGCACGCTCCCGGTATTCTTCTGCCACACTGTTTCTTCCCAGATATTCGAGAACTTTTGCAGCATATTCCAAACCCAGGATATACAGAAGGCTTTCCATCGTAATCGGCCCTTCCAGTCCGGCACGCGGCATTCCGCTTGTCTCATCCCACTGTTTTGTCCAGTCGATGAAAGACCAGTATTTTGCTCTGCCGTTGATGCCTCCGACTTTTCCTACCAGACCCCGCTCATCCAGATTTCTCCGGAAGAACTCCAGAATTCCATCCACAGCTCCCATGTGCTGCCGTAAAAATTCCGGATCACCAAAGTACATCATGTGATCGTACAGCATCAAAATATAATAAATAGAAAATCCCGGAATAACATTCGGTCCCCAGGTCGGGTATGAGCAGTTAATCATCCCATCATAGCGCTGGGAGCGCCGGAAATCGTCCATACAGTTTCTGGCTAGACGGTCATCTCCCGATACCATATAGGTATAAAGAATCTGGCTTCTCGAATCCATCGCATACTGCAGCTGCTCATAGAACGGACAGTCCTCGTACGTTTCATGCATGCATCTCTTTAAAGTCCGAAGGCTGATATCCCACACGCCTTTCAGGCTTTCATCGGACGTTTCCACTTTGGTTTTCACTTCCAGTGGATATCCGGTTTCCATATAATCAAAGCCTGTAACGACAAGCGGTTCTTCCGCTGTCCTGATTTCCAGCCGGACAAAACGGAAGGTCCGGAACCAGAATGGTTCATAGATCTCTTCCTGTTCGGCATCGCCATATCCCGCTACGTGATACGTGTCGGTATAACCGTTCAGCTCTCCATTTTCCCAGTCACAGCGGTCTCCCTTTTTCGGCAGCCGCATCGGATGGTCGGATTCACCTTTCTCTTTTTCTACATAACACTCGGAAGTCAGAATTTTTACTTCTGCTCCTGCTCCCTGCTTTAGCTGTAAAGAAAGAAATCCCGTCATTTCTTCGCCTGCATTGATTTCCACGCATACGGTACAGCCTGCCGGAATCGTAATGGTTCCTTTCTTATGCAGCACATCATTCCAAGCTTCCCGGGTTGAAGCTTCTGCCTCATATTTTCCATGGACACCAGGAAATTCTGCCGGGATTTTTTTCATATACGGAATCGGACGCGGGAACAGATTTCCCGGAGAAACTGCTTTTGGCATCTCGAACTCATTATATACTTTTACCGTTTCCCATTTGCTGTCATCGTAAGTGCTGTATTTCCATCCCGCCGTTTCGCCGTCTCCGCTGCGCTCCTCCAGAATCTGGAGCGGTGCAAAAAACGGATTCTCTGAGACAATATGAAACTCTTTTTCCCTCCAGCATTTCCAGGTAGCATCTGCATTCAGTCCAAGAGAAACCTTTCCTGGTTTTTCTTTCACATACAAGCCCGGTGTCTCTGTACGGAAAACACCATAATTACCTTTCCGGCTGTTCATCGGATACCGCAGAACTTCTACGGCAATGCTGTTTTCTCCTTCTTTCAGGAACGGACCAAGATCGACGGTATCGTAATACCATTTCATCCGGTCTCCCTTGCTTGGACCAAGTTCTGCTAATACTCCGTTGACATACAGTTTATATCTGGAATCTGCCGAGATTTCAATCTCGCACGCTTCTTCCGGAACGGCGTCTAGCTTCACATTCTTTTTAAAATAAGCCAGCGCACATTCCTCCTGGTCGTCCGGCCCCCACACCGGAAGCCAGATCCAGTTCGTATATGGGATCTGAAACTCCATTTTGCTACACCTCCATGTTTTGATACCTTCTGTTTTTCATGCTTTCGGTTTCCTGTTTTCTGCTATATCAGCCTTTTACCGCTCCAATTGTAATTCCCTTTACAAAGTATTTCTGGAAGAATGGATACAGGATCATAATCGGCAGAATTCCAACAACGGAAATTGCCATACGGATGCTGACAGACGGCATGGTTGTCTGCGCTGCTGCGCCTCCGGCTGCCTGCGACAAGGTGCTGGAGCTTAAGAACTGCACATCCTGTAAAATACGATTCAACAGATTCTGCAGACTGAAAAGCGAAGTATCTGTAATGTAGTATAAACCATTTGTCCAGTCATTCCAATAACCAATTCCGACAAAGAGGCCTACGGTTGCCATAATCGGAAGAGACAGCGGAAGTACCATTTTAAAGAAAATGCAGAACTCTCCGGCTCCATCCACTTTCATTGCTTCAATCAGTTCCGGCGGAATATTCTGTGCAAAGTAGTTCTTCATCAGAATAACATTAAATCCATTCATCAGAAGACCTGGTACAATCAGTGCCCAGATTGTATTTTTCATATGAAAAATCTGCGTCCACATGATGTAAGACGGTACGATACCACCATTAAACAGCATCGTAAAAAAGACCAGAAAAGCGAAAATGTTTCTTGCTTTAAAGTCTTTTCTGGACAGCGGATACGCAAGAAGCGGTGTCATCAGAAGACTCACTGCCGTTCCGAATATCGTGATAAAAATGGTGATACCATAAGCACGCAGGATATCGGCTCCTTTATAAAACAGATATTTATAGGCGTCCAGGCTCAGTGTTTTCGGTATAAATGAATAGCCGCTTAAAATCAGTTCCTGTTCTCCGGTGATCGAACCGGCAACCAGAATCCAGATCGGTAAAACTGCACAGAGTGCCAGCAGGATCAAAAAGATATGGATAATGACCTGAAAAATCTTTTCTCCTTTTCCTAATACATTTGCCATTTTTCTTTTCCCCCTTTTTAGAACATTGCATCATCCGGACTGAGTTTGCGGACAATCATGTTTGCGGACAGTACTAAGATAAATCCAACGATTGACTGATAGAAACCGGCTGCAGAAGACATTCCTACATCGTTCTGCTGCATCAGTGCACGGTATACATACGTATCAATTGTCTGCGTGGTCGAGAAAATACTTCCGGAGTTCATCGGGATCTGATAGAACAGACCGAAATCGGAATAGAACATACGGCCAATGCTCATAATCAGCATCATGATTACGGTGGATTTCAATAACGGCAGGGTAATCTTGACGATCTGCTGCCATTTGCTGGCTCCGTCTACCATGGCCGATTCATACAAAGATCGGTCAATACCGATAATTGTGGACATATAAACAATGGAACCATAACCGATGCCTTTCCACAAATTGACAAAAGTAAGAATAAACGGCCACTTTCCGGCATCGTTATACCAGTCTATCTTCGCCATGCCAAGACTGCTCAGTACGCCATTGATCAGACCAGTTTCTTTACTCATAAAGGCATATCCGATATACGCACAGATAACCCAGGAAAGAAGATATGGAAGAAGAATTAATGTCTGGAATATTTTTGTCTCCCATTTATGCCGCAGTTCGCTGAGCATAATGCCGACTGCGATTCCGAGAACTGTACCAAGAACGATAAATACCAGATTGTAAAGAATCGTGTTTCTTGTGATCTGAAAAGCTGCTTTTGTTTTAAATAAATAGGTAAAGTTTTTCAGTCCCACCCATGGGCTCTTCCAGACACCTAATGAATAATCGATTTTCTTAAACGCGATAAACAGTCCCGCCATAGGTCCATAATTATTAATCAGAAGATACAACATTCCAGGAAGTACCATCAAATAAAACGGCCACTGTTTTCTCAGGCCTTTTTTCTTTTTATTCGTCATATTTCTTGCCACTCCATTTTTACACTTTGTATCAGTTTGTCTGTCATCAAAACAGGCTGCTGCACCCGTGCAGCAGCCTGCGTTTTTCTTTACTGACTATTTCTCTGTTTACTGATTGTTTGCTTTCCACTCATCCAGCTGTTTCTGTTTTTCTTCGATTACAACATTGATACCTGCGTCATCGAGTGCCTGTAAAAATTCCGGAATGGTCTCAGACGGATTCAGGGAACCGCACTGTAAGCCTGGCAGATACTGATTTGTTACATTGGAAATTGCTGCAATTTCTGTGGATACCGGCTCACTGTTATAAGAGAATCCCATAACCGGTGTGAACTGTGCATTTTTGTTGTTTGCTTCCAGTCTCTCATAGATGGTAGTATCTCTTCCTTTACCCCAGATTTTGCTTAAGAACTGATTTCCAAAGAACCAGTCCATGTTCAGACCATACGTTGTATTGCTGGCATCCACCCCTTCCGGAAAATCAACCGTTCCATCGTCCTGGACTTCATAATGAACGCCCTCAATTCCCCAGTCTAACAGGTTGACCAGATCTGCATTACTGTACATTTCGTTCAGGAATTTCATGGCCGCTTCTGGATGCTTACTGGTAGAAGAAATACCAAATCCAATACCATTTACAGAGGCTGTCGTAATATAAGGTTCTACTAATTTAATAGATTCTACGTCAACACCCGTCGCTGTTGTAATCTGTTCTGCCTGACCTTCTTCTCCTGTAATAAAGAATGTAGCAGCACGATTATTTTGCATATAAGTATTATTTGTTTCTTGTGTTGTTGTCGCGTCTTCCAGAACATATCCTGACTGATTCCAATCGTATGCATACTCACAAAGTTTTTCAAACTCTGATGTTGCATAAATATTTTCGAGTTTGGAATCCTCACCTGGCATCAGTACACCAAGCGAGTCGTTTAAACCATCCACAAAAGGCACTCCTGTAATCATAAATCCATTCGGATTTGTCTGACTTGGAACTACACATGCCATTTCTGGATGTGCTTCATGAATTTTGGCATACATTTCTGTGATCAAATCCAAATTCTTGCAGTAGCCGTCAAAATCTGCTGCCTGAGTCAGCTGATCTACCGGAAGATTCAGTTCTTCTACCAGATCTTTTCGAATAACCAGATTTAAAACAGCTGCTTTTCCATTGTTAACCGGAAGTCCATAAAGATCTCCGTTGCTGGTTGTGGACTTTAAGAATTCTTCTCCAAGTACCTCTTTTGCATCTGCACCGTACTGATCAATCAGGTCCGTCATCGGCATCAGCTGTTTTTTCGCAATCAGTGAGCTGTATGTACCAATCCAGCTCACAATATCAATCTGCTCACCGCCGGACATCATCAGTCCAACCTGATTGCTGTAGTTCGCCATGGAAATTCCTTCGATTTTTACATGAACATTCAGCTTGTTTTCCGTGATCTTGTTTACTTCATCCTCAATTGGGGACATATCAACGGTCTTACTTAACGGTATTGCAAATACAATATCCTCAGCTTCTCCACTGTCGGATGTTGCCTGTGCACTTCCACTTTCCGCTGTTTTTTCTGCCGAGCTGCTGCTTGATGAACCACCGCTGCTGCCACATCCGGCCAGCATGGAGAGTGCCGTTACGGCTGCCATTCCCATTGCTGCAACTTTCTTCATTTTCATAGATCACAAATCCTCCCTTGTCTGATTTTCAGATCGTTTTGAGAGCTTTTTTCTATGCTCTCTTTCCCTCTTTCTGTAATTCTATTTTACGATTTGTGAACAGTTTTTTCTAACTGCCTTCTGTGCCAGATTATCTTTTTTCCGCGCTGTTTTCTTTCCATCTATCCCCAAAAAGATATTATTTTTCATTTCCTGATTTCCCATTTATCGTTTTTGCGACATTTTACCACAATTCCGTTCTCTTGGCTTCTTCTGCTTTTTGTCTGTTCATCCGCTATTCTTCTGTTTCCCCTGTATTTCTGCTCTTTTTCCTGTATTCTCTCGGCAGACATCCCGTGTTTCTTTTAAAAATATCAGAGAAGTACGAGAAGCTGCTGTATCCCAGCCTTACGGCTATATTGCCGATGGAATCTTTATCTTCTTCAATCAGTTTCTTCGCATAGGCAATTTTTTCCTGTGTGATATATTCATTTAAGGAAATTCCGGTCTCCTTTTTGAAAATTTTGGACAGGTAGTCTTCGGAAAAATGAACTTTCTCCGCGATTTGCTCTCTTGTAATACGGTTTTCCAAATTCTCCTGCACATACTTCTTAATTTCTCCCAGAAGATCGCTTTCCTGTTCTTTTTCTGTCAGAAGCGTTCTGGTTCGTTTCAACACACACAATGCATATTCCAGATATCGATTCTGCGACCGGTAAATTCCCTCTGATTTTTCGATCAATTCATCTGTCCAGAATTCTTCGATACTAATTTGATTTTCTCGCGCGAAAAGCTGCAATTCAAATTTTACTTTTTCTCCTTCCAGAAAAAGTTCTTTTTGTCCCGCATATTTTTTCCCTTTGGCATATGTAATAAAAAGCTGTTCCAGACCATCAAAATCTTTCTTTTTAATCATCTCTCTGACTTTTTTTAAATAGGTAGCCTTTTCATCACTTGATTTTCTCCGCACCTCTTCATCGACAATTCCATGTTCCACCGATACATTCTGCTCATTCTGTTCTTCCAGTCTCTGCAATACATTCTGCAGTTCTTCTCCAAATTCATTTTCCGAAAGATAAGCCGTCATGTTCAACTGCATCACTCGTTCCAGTTCGCTCAAAAAATGCTCAATTTTTCCATAAAGATCTTCCGTTTCTTTCTCTGAAAAAAGCATCCACATAGTTTCCCCTTTCCATCCTGCTTTTTCCAGTTCCTTTTCCCCATTCAGAATATCTTTTGCAATATTCTCCACAATCGACTTCATGAGTACTGCATCTTCTTTCCACTCCTGACGCCTCTCATTCGTATTCCGAATACAAAACAAACCCATACGGTATTGTTCATTGATATCATAAGCAATGCCGCATCTCTCCGCCTTCTTCTGAATTCTGTCCGGTTCTTCTCCAAGCGCTCCCGTCACAAGATCCTGCCAGAAATCTCTCTGTACTCTTTTTCGGCTTTCTTCCCAGAATTTTCCCTCTGCGCTTTTCTGTCGCACTCTGCGTTCTTTTTCAATTTCGTGAACAGCTTTTTTCACACAGTTCACCAGTTCTTCCCGGTTCACCGGCTTTACCAGATACTCCATCACACCAAGTCCCAGCGCTTTTTTCGCATAATCAAATTCCGCATGACAGGTCATGCAGATTGCTTTATACTCTTTTCCCTGTTCTTTCATCCACTCCAAAAATTCCAGCCCGGACTCTCTTGGCATCTCAATATCGGTAAGCAGCACATCGACCTGGTTCTGAGATACGATCTCTCTTGCTTTTTCTGTATTAAATGCAATCTCTACCGTATCAATTCCCGCCGCTTTCCAGTCCACACTTTTTTGTAAGGCCCGGACCGTATAAATTTCATCGTCCAAAATCAGTAAGTTCATGCTTTTTTCTCCTCTGTTTCTTCTATTATAATTGTTGTAACGGCACCCTGTGGTTCCTGATTCGATAACAGGAATTTCGATGTATTGGGATATAGATGCTGCAACCGCATTTTTGCATTCCACAAACCAATATGGGTTCCCTCCATTGGAATTTCTTCTTCAAAACGCGAGATAATCTCCTGCGGATAGCCTTTTCCATTATCGGAAACCTGAATCACCACATAATTCTTTTCTCCCGTCTCTTCCCGGATTTCTACTTTAATTCTGGTATCACCATAAACATCAAATGCATATTTCATGGAATTTTCCACCATCGTCTGGATCAGAAGCGGCGGGATCAGGAAAGAATATAGTGATTCATCCACCTTCTCTTCATACTGAAAGCACTCTCCGAACCGGATCATCATAATATTCATATAATGACCGATGTGCTCCAGTTCCTGACCAATTGTCACTTTCTTATTTCTGGAACTGGTAATATAGCGAAAATACAACGAAAGATTTTCCGTCATTTTCTCGATCAGTTCCGTGTCCTGCATCTGCGCCATTGTATTGATCAGGTTTAATGCATTCAGATAAAAATGCGGTTCTATCTGAAGCGACATATAATCCAGCATCAGCTTCTGATATTCCATCTTTTCCTCGTAATTGCGAATCTTTAATTCTCCGATCTGCCCTACCATGTTGTTAAAAGATGTAATCAGATGTTTCATTTCTGTACTGCTTTCATCCGCTGGAATTTTTACAGATAAATCACCTTGTTCCACCTCACGGATTCCCTTTTCCAACAGGTCAATCGGATGAAAAATATATTTTTGCAATGTAACAAACAAGTGAGGGAGCATTAGAAATGCAAATACCACCATAATCGCTACATTCAGCAAACGAATCGTCCACAACGCTCCCAGCAGATCTCGCCGGTTCACAATTCTGACCATCTGCATATCGCTGCACGAAGATTCTTCCCGAATAATCAGATACTTGTCGTACTCTCCGGAAAAATAATATCCGTCTTTGTCTCTTGTAAAATCCAGATCATGCATCTCTTTCGGAAGATCCGTGTACACTTCTCCATCCTTTGATGTAATACAGTAGGAACTGCCCTTTGTTTTTTTCCAGTTTTTCGTAAGCGTCATCATGGAATCATACGTAGTCCATGCACACAAGATGACATCCTCATTCCCCCAGCTGCACATCAGAAGATTGGTATCATGAATCTTTCGGTTTTTCCAGTAGTCCCCGGTTCCGTAAAATTCTTTCGGATTTTCTTTAATCTCTTTCTTGACTGCTTCACGTAAATTGAAATCCCCGCTGTTTTCTGTAAAACGACAAATACTTTTTCCCGTTTTAGGTAAATAGCATATGTAGTTATCCACATAGCGAAAACGCAGAATAATATCCTCCATTTTTTGAAAAGAACTGACCTCACTTTTATACTCTTCCCACTGATTTCCAGAAAGAAATCCTTCCATTTCCGGTGACACTCCATTATCTTCTTTCAGATAGGAGGACACCTTCTGCAATTCTTCATCCATCATCTGCACATTCATGCTCAGCATTTCCCGGCTGTCTTCCGCAATTTTTTCCTGTATCAGAAAAATCGATACATTCACAATGAAAAACAGGGCAAGAAAAACAGGAACACACACAACACACGCGGTATAAATCAGATGGAATTTTAATGATTTCTGCACCTTTCTTTTCCGTTCACTTTTCTGTTTCCGCACTCTTTTAACCTCCCTTCGCTCCTGCTTCTGTACCTTAAAATCTCTGATTTTATTTTACATCTGCTCACATATTTTCTCAATTGAATTCCTGTATTGAAAAACAGTTTGTTCTGCTCTTATGCCCCAAAAAAGTTTTACAAATATTTTCTCGCACGTAAAAACGCCAGGTTTTCATCTCCTGGCGCTTTTACGTACACTCTAAATCATATAATGTCAATACAATTTTTTCAGCAATCACTCACAACTTGTCTGCTAAAACAATTCTTTCCGGTTTATTTCTCGTAAAGAAACTCCTCCGGCAGTGTAACGCCAAAATCTTTTGCCAGATGCCGGAAATCATCCGGTGTGATGGTCTGGCGTTTCTTTGGCCGCATGGAGAGCATTTTTACGAGAATCTCTGCCGATTTTTCTGCGGTATGCATGAGGCCGAAGGTCAGATCGAAATCAAATCCGGCTGCAAACATACCGTGATGTGCCCAGATGGCAAGATCATATTTTTTCATCAGTTCACTGGTGGCAACGGCGATTTCTCTGCCGCCTGGAACCATCCACGGAACAACGCCGATGCCGGCCGGGAATACAACCGGACACTCGGTTGCCATCTCCCACAGTTCTCTTGTAAATACTTTATCTTCGAGAGGAAGAACGAAAGTCAGGGCAATGATATTTGTTGTGTGTGCGTGATAAACAACCCGATAACGCTCATCCTGCAGCTTCTTTACTTCCAGGTTCATCAGATGGCTTGGCAGTTCGGAAGTCGGTCTTCCGCCGTTTACCAGCCCCCAGACGATACGGTAATTTTCACCTTTCTCATCCAGCTCGATCATGCAGATGCTGTCTTCCGGTTTGATGATGACATTGCGGAAATATTTGCCGCTTCCGGTTACCAGGAAATACTCTCCTGCCAGTGCCGGAACGCTTGTGCCAATCGGCTGCCATTCTTTTGCTTCAAAGTTTCCTTTTACACTTTCTACTTCTTCCGGTTTTACACGATAGGACAGGTTTCCACCATTTCTTTCATGCCATCCCTGCTCCCATCCATCGTTTGCCATGCGGATAAATCCCTGTACGAATTCTGCGTCTAAAAATTTCATTTTTTTGTTTCCTTTCTGTTCTGTATACTTTTATAGTAATTTGTAAAGGTTACAGATTACAGATTGTCTGTAAAACTGTGGCCTCGCAAATTTATTGTTATTTGATTGCATTTTACCGGCAAATCACATCTACCGGCACATCCAGAATCTTCGCCACTTTCAGAATGGTGTCAATATGACGTCCCACTGCTGCTGCCATATGGTGCGTCGGGCCTGCCTCGCTCCAGCGGTTGCAGAATTCTCTTGCTCCGATGGAGAAGCGGGTTCTCATATTGGTATCACCGAAGGTAAAGATTGGGCCGTCTTCGTTTACGCCCTCTGCAACAACAAATTTGAAGTGGCCGTCTTTATCCTGGGTAATGCCAAGATAGGTCACATCGCCAACTGGCGGATAGAACTGGGTCAGATATCCGCCGCCGGTCTTGCCGTGGAAGACATCTACGATCTTCATGGTCGGTTTCTTTGCCTGGGAAATATCGGCATCACCGGATCCGGAATGACCGATAATACAAATATCCTCGTTGAAGTCGATGGAATACATCTCGGAAAGCTGGCCGGTTCCTGCAATCGTTTTCAGGATACTCATCGCCATGGCAACTTTGATGTCGCCTTCTACGGCGCAGGCGGTTCCCTGCTTAATCAGCATGGAAAATGCCGGGATCAGCATGCTGTCCAGTTTTCCAGCAATTCCCTGGGCGAATCCGTCGTAATGGGACGCGATCATGCCGAGGTCTTCTTCTTTTACCCACTCTTCAAAAGCAACGACATATTTTGCCATATCCCATACGGTTTCCACCGTTGCACCGCCTTCGATATCAAAAGTATTCAAAATATCCTCTGCTTTCGCACGGATCGCGTCTTCATCTGTGATATGATCGGCAATGGCCCACATTTTCTCCCAGTCGAACTGTTTGGTATAGAGGCCCATACGGTTGTAGAGGTTTGTCTCATCGATATACAGATCCATCATGCCCGGATACGGACGGCCAATCTGTGCGATATTGGTATAGCGGAATCTTCTGCGGACCTGTGCTGCGCGGCACCACTCTGCAATCTCTTTTGCCACGTAATCATCACCGCCTTCTACCACACCAGTGATAACAGCATGACGTTTTCCGGCACGCTCCAGGTCTGCTACCATCTCACCGACTGCGCCACACGCATACAGCTCGCCGAGCCATTTCGGGGTATCGGTATTTGCATAGTCCGGCGCTTTCAGTTTCTGTACATTGACCAGGACAACCGGTACGTTTAAGTCACGGATGGCCGGAAGCATGTTGTAGCTGGTCGCATACGTTAAAAGCTGTAAGATGACAAGGTCTACATCTGCGGCGCGGAATTTATCTCCTGCCTGCATGGATAATTCTTTTGTGGTAACAATGCCTCCGTCGATCAGTTCCACGGTATCCGGGATAGTTTTTTTGAATGCCTCATACTGTGCTTCAAACTCTGGAACCAGGCTTGGAAACTGCGGAAGATACGCACCAAGTGCGATGGAAAATACACCCACCTTTGCTTTTGTTTCAACTAACATGTTGCTCTCCTTTCTGTAAACTGGCAGACTGCCTTGCAGCAATCCTGCCATAAACATAAATAGAATTTGATTTCTATTTTTTCTCTCATACTGTTTATTGCTTTTCGCAATGGAAGCAGGATACTTCCTTAATTTTGTTAAACAGCCGGGTACTGCTTAATCGCAAACGACTGGAAAATGCAGCTGCGCGCATCCTGCAGATCCGCAAGTTCTTCTCCTGCCATCATCTGTACGGCCAGGTTTCCGATTGCGGTTGCCTCGGTCGGACCTGCCAGTACGGTTTTTCCCGTATATTTTGCCGTCAGCTGATTCAGGTAATCAGCATTGGCGCCGCCGCCTACGACATGGATGTTGTCGTAACGGCATCCCGTCTGCTCCTCGAGTTCCTGTAATGTTGCCGCATAGCATTTTGCAAGACTGTTGTAAATTACAGCTGCCACTTCGGCGATTCCCTGCGGTACCTGCTGACCGGTTTCTTCGCATGCTTTCTGCACTTCTGCGGTCATGTTTTCCGGCGCCAGGAAACGGTCATCGTTTGCATCCACGATGGACGGAATCGTACATTTTGATGCACTCTCGCAGATTTCGCCAAAGCTCTGGTCTGCCGCAATTTCTTTCCGCACCGACTGAATCATCCACAGTCCCATGATATTTTTCAGGAAACGGTATCTTCTGTTGTAGCCGCCCTCGTTTGTGAAGTTCCGCTGCATCGCTTCTTTTCCGCAATCCGCTTCCAGAAGTTCCGTTCCCATCAGGGACCAGGTTCCGGAACTGATGTAAAGAACGTTTTTGTCATTGCTCGGTACGGCAACCACTGCAGATCCGGTATCGTGTGTTGCCGGAAGCACTACGTTACAGTCAAACCCAACTTCTTTCTGGATTTCTTCTTTTAAATGTCCGATCGCGGTACCAGGCTCCTGAATCGGTAAAAACATTTCGACCGGATAACCCAGCTTTTCGATTCTTTCTCTGTCCCAGTCTCCGGTTTTTGGATTCACCAGCTGGGTTGTTGTTGCATTCGTATATTCCTGCGCTTTTACGCCGGAAAGCAGAAAATGCAGATAATCAGGAATCATCAGGAATGTCCTGGCTTTTGTCAGAAGTTCCGGCTTTTTCTCTTTTAAGGCCATCAGCTGATAGATGCTGTTGAAGATCTGCTTCTGAATACCGGTTGTCGCATACAGTTCGTCCTCGGCTACCGTCTCATAAACTTTCGCATCCATACCTTTGGTGCGGTCATCGCGATACGCTACGGCATTTCCCAGTCTCTTATCGTTTTCATCCAGAAGTACAAAGTCTACTGCCCATGTATCAATGCCGACACTGACCGGTATTTTTCCCAGTTCTCTGCACTTTTTCATTCCATTTACAACTTCTCCAAAAACAGCCTCAATGTCCCATATTTTTTCTCCGTTTACCGGCTTCATGCCGTTCGGAAAGCGATAGATCTCTTCCAGAACCATCTTTCCATTTTCCAGATGTCCCAAAATATGTCTTCCGCTTGACGCCCCAATGTCTACTGCTAAATAATATTTACTCATATCTTTCCTCCAGATTCCCCCACATAGAAAATGAAATATCTGCTGTGCACCCGCCGAAGCAAGTATTTCATCATCACTGTACTGACATCATTATAGAAAGTTTTCAGGAATAAAAAAAGAACACCTTTTGTTTAAAAAAAGTGTCCTTATTTGCAAAAAGCCTTGTAAATATTTGCATTTCTGGCAACGAAACCATTTTTTCTGACACAAAAATGACACATTCGAAGCTCCTGTCAATTGTACTCCACTAATTCATGAACCTCTGCTAATCAATGATATACATACCTTATAATCGTTTTTATAACCTCATCAATCACAATCGGCTTTGACAAATGTGCGTTCATTCCTGCATCCAGTGATGCCTGAACATCTTCTGCAAATGAATTAGCTGTCATTGCTATAATAGGAATGTTTTTTCCATCCGGTCTGTCATTCATTGCCCTGATTGCTTTTGCTACTTCATAACCATTCATTTCAGGCATCATGATATCCATCAGGATTACATCAAATGTGCCTTCCGGATGATTTCTGAAAATCTCAACAGCATTCTTTCCATCCACAACTCTTTCTACATTCATCCCGAACTCTTCCAACTGCACGGCAGCAATCTCTGCATTCAGTTCATTATCCTCTGCAAGAAGGACATTCACACCTGTAAGATTCACCTTTTCAGAAATACCTGTGTCTGACTTATTACATTCCTTATCTGTAATTTCCAAAGGAATATCCACAGCAAATGTGGTTCCCTCATGCTTTTTACTCTGCACGGAAATGGTTCCACCCATCATATCTACATACTTCTTTACGATAGCCATCCCCAGTCCAACTCCATGGTACTGCGTTCTCACATCGGAATCTTCCTGTGCAAATTCCTCAAAAACTTCTTTTGTAAATTCCTCACTCATGCCAATACCAGTATCCGAAATGCGGTAACGCATATTTATATATCCATCCCCGCCCTTTTCCTGACACCGGGCTTCAAAGGTAATCGTTCCTCCATCCGGAGTGTATTTTACGGCATTGCTCAGAATATTGACCAGCACATCGCGCAGGCGTGCAGGATCCGCAAGTACATTCGGAATCTTTGCATCTTCACGCTGAATCTTAAAGTTGATATCCCTGTTCGTAAGAAAGCCTTTTATAATATCCAATGCAGAATCTGTAATGTTTTTCACATCCGCCGGTACCGGATTGTATTTCACTTTTCCACTTTCGATGTGGGTCAGATCTAATACATCATTGATCAGCGACAGTAAATACTCTGAGCTTTCGTCAATCTTTTCCAGACAATTTTTCACTTCGTCTGACGGATTGTTTTTCATTGCAATACTGGTAAATCCTATGATTGCATTCATCGGTGTCCTCATATCATGGGACATATGTGACAAAAATGCTGTTTTTGCCTTGTTTGCAGCCTGTGCATGCTCTGCCAGTTCCGCCATTTCCTCAGCTTTCTCCTGGGCCGCCTTCTGAGCTTTTTTTCTTGCACTGAGATGCACCATTATCACAGCCATAGCAGTCAGCAGCCATCCAAAAATAAGTAGAACCAAAACAGTAACAACAGGATGCAGACGGATCCAGTCAACAAATGTCAGCTCTGTTGCTTTGTATGTGGTATACTGTGCTGCAAGATCTTCAACAAGATTTTGGGGCATGGCATACATTGCTTTCGTCAGAATACCAGCCAGCGCATGGTTCTCAGTTGATGAAATTACCATGCGGTAGGTGAATGTAGGCTGTTCCAGCAGAGTATATGTCATGGTGCCCGTAGTGTCACTGTTCACAAACGCCTGTGCCATGTAATAGTAGACGAAGGCAGCATCTGCTTTACCCTCACGGACAGCTTCCATCATTTCCTGTCGGGTACTGCACATCAGTTTTTCTGCACCGGGTGCCATTGCATCTTCAATTGAATTTGATGCTGTCTGGTCAACAGTAGTAACAACATTAATTTTTCCATCAAAGTCACGCCGTGTCACCCTTGCCAGCTGCATCGTAATGAAAGGTGCAGTAATCCCCCATTTTTTCGTCTCAGCATAGTTATCTGTTTCCAGGCGCGCATCGATGCTCATATCTGTGGTTTCCTTATTTTTCTGATAAGCAATATACTCATCTCTGGTGGCAGGTGTAAGAAACTCATAGGAAATCCCGGCATAGTCTGCAATTTTCCGGAAGTAATCCGGGATAATACCCTTCATCTCACCATTTTCATTATAAGAATATGGATAACGGGTCGGATCACACAGAACATGAAGCGGGTTGTCCTTGGAATACTGTGAAATAATACTTTTTTCTTTCTCCGTATATTCCAGATTCTTAGTTTCGATGCTTTCATAATTTTTATTATAAAGTGTCGTTTTCCAGTCACCCTCAACTGCATTCATCTGGTCGATTGCATAATTGATCTCATTCAGCAATTCTGTATTACCTTTTTTAACAATGACATAGAAATCGCCGCTGTCAAATTTATCCAAGATACGCTCATTATTTGTTTTTCTCATAGAAGTGGCAGCAATAGCATCAACATTTCCGCTCTGAAGAGCTTCCTCCATCTCTTCTGTCGTATCAAAATAAAATGAATCATATGTAAATCCTTTATTGCCTGCAAAATCCGCAAACTCTTTATCTCGTGTGCTTCCGTTCAAAAGTGCCACACGCATACCGTTGTAAGTACTGTAATTGCCATCCACAATCGTGCTGTTGTCACTGCGGACGGTCAGAATCCCATTATTGGTTCCGATCGGACGTGAAAAATCAAACTTTTCTTCTCTTTCCGGTGTTTTGCGGGGAGATGTTACCATATCAATCTCGCCATCTTCAAGCATCTGCTGCATATCATCCCAGCTCTTATCATATCCGACATATTCGTAATCTACATCCCAATAACGGGCCATCAGCCGAAGAAAATCATAGCCATACCCGCTGCGGTTGCCTTCTTCATCCATCACATGATAACCATCCATGGCAAAGAAACCGACTTTGACAGTTTCATGCTGCGAACTGTCCTCGGCTGCATATGCAGTCTGGGGAGAAAATATCATACACACGCATACAAAAGCCAGTAATACTGCCACATATTTCTTTGCTCTCGAAATCATATTAAATCTCCTGTCTGTCTGTCTGTCTGTCTGTCTGTCTGTCTGTCTGTCTGTCAAATATATTTCTCTATACATCTCCTTGTCAACCTCCTGGTTTAACAAAATTGCACTGCCGCATCAATATCTTCATCTGAATCTGCCGCCCTGACCGGGGCTGCCAGAAACACAACACAAAGAATTTTCTTACTGCATTTTTTGTTTTAAAACCAATAGCAAAGTGTCCTCTATTTTTTTACTGTCAATGGGTTTTGCAATATGTGCATTCATTCCGGCATCTATGCAGTTCCTGATATCATCCTGAAATGCATTCGCTGTCATCGCAATGATGGGTATCTCTTTTGTATCTTTACGGTTCAATGTTCTTATCTGTCTGGCTGCTTCTAATCCATCCATTACCGGCATCATAATATCCATAAAAATAAAATCAAATCTGCCTGGAACTGACTGAGAAACAATATCCACAGCCTCCTTGCCATTTTCTGCCGTAGTCACAACCATTTTTTCATCTTCCAGCAGCATTTTTGCAATTTCCAGATTTAGCTCATTATCCTCAACTAATAATACACTCTTCCCCGACAGATCAGGCTTTTCCACTTTTTTTTGCTGTTCCTTCTCAGCATTATGATCAATCTCAAGTGGTATCGTAACGGTAAACGTTGTACCTACATTTTCTTTACTTTCCAGTTTGATTGTTCCATTCATCCTGTCCACAATATCTTTTACAATAGAAAGTCCAAGTCCGGCACCACTATATCCATTCGTTGTTTCTTTTCCTTTCCGGGCATAGGATTCAAATGCATGTTTCTGAAATTCTTCGCTCATACCAAGTCCCGTATCGGAACATACAAATTCAAAAACTGCCGTCTTGTCATCACTTGAAATCTCATTGAAATACAGGCTTACTTTACCACCTCTTCGGTTATATTTAACGGCATTTCCGGCAAGATTCATAAGAAGACGGTTTAGATATTCCTCACTGCCAATAACATATCTGTGATGAAAAGTACTCATGGAAGCTCCGCCTTCAAAGCGGATACCATACTCCTTTGCATTTGTCTCAATAATCGAAATCTGTTTTACGAGCATTGCAACCAGATCAAATGGCTTGTTTACCAACTGTAATGTTCCAGATTCTACTTTTCCGATATCCAGAGCATTATTTAGAAGGGACTGCAGATAGTCCATGGATTCCATTACCTTTGCTTTACATTCATATAATCTTTCTTTATCGCCATAATAACGCTCTGATATATTGATCATCCCAATAATTCCATTTAAAGGTGTCCGGATATCGTGGCTCATCTGTCTCAAAAAATGTGTCTTTGCACTGTTCGCCTTTTCTGCCTGCTGCTGTGCCTCTTTTGCCTTTTTCTCTGCAATTCTGGCTTTTCGGAGGAATCCAAGTATCAGTATCAGCACGATCAAAAAAACAGATACAACAAGCAACATAAAACTCCAGAAATTGTCCCTTATAAACTCCTTTACCGTAACTTTCTTCAGATTACTGTCATACATATACACAGCATTGGAGAATTTTGAAGCAGACATTGTTTTTATCGTCTTATTCAGGACAGACAGCAGCATGCTGTTTCCACGTCTGACTGCAAACGACACCATACCGTACTTTTCCAGAAAAACACTGTACAGTTTATTATCATCGGAATATTGTTTCAGCTTGCCTGAGGCCATAATCATGCAGTCTGCTTTTCCATTATATACAGCCTTTTTTGCATCCAGGTAGCATATTCCTTCACATGCCACTGTGGATAATTATAGGAAACATAAGACTTCAAATCACTCTCTTCTCTTGGTATCGCAACCGTATTTTCAGCATTTTCATCAAAACTCTTTTTAACCGTTACAGCCGCCATATTATACTTCCAGACAGTATCTGTCAGATCATAGCCCAGGTCTTCGGCAGCATTCGTATTTTGCATCACATGAAAAATCATATCAATTTCTCCATCATGCAACGCTTTTTGCATATCCTCTTGTGAATCATACCCCTTGATATTAAATTTCAAAGTCTGCCCTTTCAGGCAGTTTTGTGCAAGCTGGATGTAATCCGTGATCAGGCCGCTCACTTTTCCGGTTTCTGTATCAAGAGTACTGACCCCGCCATCGTTTATCAAATAACCGATTTTGATTTCTCCATGCTCTGACAGCCATTTTTGTTCTTCTCCCGTCAGAAAATATACACTGGCCACTGACAGAAACTGCTTATGCAGTTCATCTGCATAATAAGGATCATCATCTGTGATCCTTCTCATAGCATTATCCAGCTCTGTCTTTAAATCAGAATGACTCTGGCCAATCGCAAAATATATTTTTGAACTTCCGAGATTCGTTAAGGCCACCATTCCGTACCCACCCAGACGGGAATCCTCTAACGATACAAAAACGTCAATTTCTCCGTCTGCAATTTTCTTCAAAGCATCTTCATTATTTGAAACATTGACATGCTGTGTATGCAGATCATATTTCTTTTCCCACTCGTTCAATACCATTTCCGACAGGTAACCCATAAGCACCCCAATCTTTTTCCCATTGAAAGATGCAGTGTCAGAGGATGAGATGTCTGTATGATCGGGTTTTACGTAGACATAATATCTTTCGTCTCCCATTGGAATAGCGGAAAAAAGCATAGTCTCTGCCCGTTCCTCCGTATAAGAGATTCCTTCTATCATATCCAGCTCATCATTTTTTAATTTGTCAAAACAATTTTCCCATGTACAATCTACATATTCATAGTTCCACCCGGTATAACCTGCGATTTTCTGCAGATATTCATAGCCGTATCCGCTTCTTTTTCCATTTTCATTTATCTTATCATATGTATCATCCGGTACACCAATCCTGACAACTCTCTCTTTCTGATTTTCTGCTGCAAAAGCATAAACCGGACAGATTGAAAAAAGGATGCAGCTGCACAATACTAAAATGATACCCCTTTGCAATACTGATTTATTTATTTTCATATTTTTCTCTCTCCCAGTAAAATTATTATAGTTACGCCTATGAAATAACACCACAAAAAAACACTGTCAGACAGACAGTGCACATCATTTCATGCAGCTGGCTGCCATTTTAAAGGCCCTGTAGCTTTGCGTC
>OOBY01000469.1_pt1 | contig 30484 bp, 21 predicted proteins | sample 1671751 | NCBI WGS metagenome assembly OOBY01 (sample SAMN06348189, study PRJEB24527) | human gut metagenome | biome: human gut; feature: ankylosing spondylitis patient; material: feces | host: Homo sapiens | place: China | collected 2015-10
CAGCTACAGCCCGCGCACCATCAGCGCCTCATCCAGTTCGCGATAGGCTTCAACCAGCTTATCCAGCGTTGCCCTGTTTAACCCGCTTGGGTTTGGCAGCACCCACACCTGCGTTACGCCGATGCTAATGCTCTGTTTACCCCACTGCGCCCCTCGCTGGCTGAATGCCTGCTCATAAGCCTGCTTGCCGAGGATAGCCAGCGCAGCGGGCTGATAATCCTCTATCTTCTTGACCAGTTCCCGCCCGCCGCTGCGTAGTTCATGCAGATTGACCTCGGTTGCCTGCACCGTAGGACGCTCGACCAGCATGGTGATCCCACAGCGCGTATCCAGCAGGTGTTGCTCCTCTTCTGGCTTGAGTAGCCTGTCGGTAAAACCTGCCTGATAGATCACCTTCCAGAAGCGATTTCCCGGATGAGCGAAGTGAAAACCGGTGTGCGCCGAGGATTTCCCCGGGTTGATACTGCAAAATACTACCCGCAGGCCAGGGGCCAGAATGTCGTTAATCATCTTTACTCCCACTGATACATCGTTATGGAAGTATAAAGGATTGATTATGCATTGTTTATAAAAACAGCAGGCAGGAGTGAATGGCTGGATTGCTGCGGGGAGTTACTTTATAATTCACCGCCACGGCCCCTTAGCTCAGTGGTTAGAGCAGGCGACTCATAATCGCTTGGTCGCTGGTTCAAGTCCAGCAGGGGCCACCAGACACCGCAAGGGCTGGCGGGGAGTCACCCACCAGCCCAAAATCCTCCAGGATATTTATAGGATATTTTGAAACGGTGAACGGCGTGTTCTACCGACCTTCACTTCAACCACTCACCACTTTCTGGGCCAAAACTCAAGATGCTTTAAAGCCTGGCTTACCATTAGCCTGACGCCATTCCTTGACCTCTTTGACAACTCCTTCGGGGCTATCCTCTTTTCCATCCTCTGGATAGAAGATCAGATCCGAGCCTGACGGATGTTCGGTAAGGTATCTGAATTCTCTTACACTGCGATTGTCGTCTTCTTCAGTTGGACCTTCTGCATTAAAAATTTTACGAACTAAATCTAAAAATTCTTGTTCTGTATAATCACAAAAGCTTTTCTTCTCACTCATCTTTTTTCCCACCACCAAAAATTCGCTGTAAGAAATGCCCACAAAAAGCCCCTTTCGGGGCTTATGCTGAGTTCACCAGCGAATTTCAGAAGTGAGAATAAAAGCAACTTCCTTCACCATATCGTCAAGATCGTAATCAACCTGCATTGTGATTGGCGTGTGAAAATCTTCTACGGTGTACTTTTCAACCCAACCGAAAGAGCGATTCATTATGGTTCTGGGGGCAACCGTGCCTTCAGGCTCACCAAACGCCTGATGAATCCAGATGCGAGACATGTTTTGCTGCAACGGTGTAGGGAGTTCATTCGGGAAGACCCATCCCTTTATGCCATCACGCTGAATATACAACGTAATTTCTTTTAATATTCTCCCTTCTCGCATAAAGGCTAAAGAAACACCTTCGTTCAACATTTGCAAGAGTAATGCCGGATCGCCTGCAACCCCTTTAGGATCACTTTTGTAGGTAATTATTTCATTATCAACTAACTCTTTATAGCTCCTGCCCAGATTACGGATCAGTGCTTCTACATTTACAGTCATTCGTATAACCCCGCATTACGATTCAATTCGTGAATTTTAGCCCTTGCAGCTTCAATCTGACTTTCCGTTGCACCATGCTTTTTTAATGCTGGCTTTATGGCATCCAGATTGCGATCCACTGCTGCCCGCAAGTTCTGCGAGTCTAGGTCAATTTGTGCAGGAGTATTACGCCCGCCATAAGTCTCACTTATTTTCTGATGCACATCCTTAGGAACGACGATAGCCGCTACCTGTAATGAAAGCTCCTGAATTTCCGTTTCTTTTAAATTCGGATATTCCCTGCGTAAATAAGCTTTAACAGCAGCGGCAGACGGCATGTGATCCGCCTCGTAAATCCCCTGCCGCGAACGGCGTTTAAAGTCACTGTATAACTCGACCTCCAGAAACTCCACCGGTGGTTTGCTCAGGTAGATATAAATCGGCGGCAGGTCAGGAAACGGCAGGATCAGAATGTAATCCTCAAAACTCTTCTCCTCCGGTGCCGGGCTGGTGGTCGCCGTTATGCTGGTGTTATGAGGCAGCGGGTCAACAATCACCGGGTTCGGCAGCAACGGCCGCGCCTGGTTGCCGGTATTCCACGGCGTTTTCTCGTCCGTCCGGTCAGGGGTCCACACAATGGTGATGCGCGGTTCTTCTTCGGTGGTGAAGGTGTACGCCTGCTGTCTGCTGTCATACTCCATTTTTCTGACGCGCACGCTGTCCCGGCCGGGTGGCGTGTGCCAGCCGTGCGGCACAGGGTTTCCCCGGCTGTCATTCTCCCACGTATACCGGACGCGGCTTGGGGCTTCACGCATCTGCGCCAGGCGCATACGGTCAATAAAGTCCTGTTCGCCGTCATTCGTGCGGCCCGGATACATTCCCACCAGCAGCCCGGCCACAGATGCACCAGCGCCAGCAGCGGCCACCTCACCCAGCCCGGCGGCACCGCGCACCGCCCAGGTGCCGTAGGTCAGCGCCCTGCCGCTTATCAGCTCCAGCAGGCTTGCGCCCGCCGTGGCCGCCTGCGCGCGCGTAGCTGCAGCCGCGGCAGCAACGGCGGCCTGATAATTCACCTCCTCATGGTTACCGTTCCACCAGCGATAAAGGGCACTGCGCTTCTTCGGCTTGGAGATATCGTCTGGCTTTTTCTTTCTGGCGGTTTGGGCGTGCTGCGGGATGTCTGAATCGGTTGCCGGGTCGCTGGCGGGCATGGCCTGAAAAAAAGCCATATCAGAAAAATTAGTGTGGGGTTCGCGCTGGTCACCGGCATCATTGCAGCCCTCGCCACGGAGGCAAGATTTTGCGAATACCCGGTTGCGCTCCCTTTCCTCCTCTCTGCGTTTTTCCTCCCTCTCCTGCTCTACCCTGCGTTCGGCCATCATAGCGGCGTGCTTTTCCCTGGCAATTTGTTCCGGTGATGGTCCACTACCCAACCAATCGCCAATGGGAGCGATTATAAAATTTGTTCCCGGGGGACAGTCGCACCTGACTTCTGATCCATCAACTGCGGCGGCAATCCCGTGGAGTATCACGCTTGGCTCACCATCGAGAATAGTTCCGGGTTTCCCGCAGTTTTTACATGGCGTAGTTTTATCACCAACACGAACAACTACGCGCCCATATTCAGTGCAGTTCGGGAGTGAACCAATACAGGTAGCACCGGTTGAGGTTTTATCTCCAGTCAGGGCCATTCCTCGGCCCATAAGGTCCGTTCGGTATCCCATGCGTTACGCTCCAGTAACTGTCAGAAAATCCGCCCCGGATACAATCCCTTCACGCGTGACCAGGTATGTATGGCCTTGTGGGGTACTGATAATTTCGTCGCCGTTATCAAGCACGCTGCCCACCAGCGCAACGCCAACCCCCTTCCACATGCTGGCCTTTCCGGCGCTGGTGACTATGGCTGCCGTGCTGCCGTCAGGATAGGTAACGATATCCCCGGCGGCAGCTATGCTGGCGTAGCGGCCATTGTCCAGCAGCAGTTTTGATTCACGTTCCACCGGGGCAACAATCCCCCCACGGCGGGTAGTGCTGCCTTCCGTTGCTATTCGCCAGATAGCATTCACAGGGTGTTTCCGTTCCAGTTCCCTTCCCTCCGCAATTATCGCGCGTGCGTCATCGTCCATTGCGGCAATTTCTTCCGCTGTAAATGGCGATGCTTCCAGCCCGGTTAATAGTTCTGGCGTTAATTCATTGCTGTATTGCTGATTCATATAAACCCCCTTTAATTCGAGTTAATTTAAAAACCAAATAATTCTACTACGGATACGGATTAACAAATTCTATTCAGCATTTTTGGTTCATATCGAACATTGAAATAAAAAGCAGGAAATAATAATTAACGCGAATGCTAAATAAATATTTTCAGGTTAGCCGTACCGCTCTTATCACCATTCTGAATGCCCGGTAGCTCCCGGATCATATTCATCTACCAGAATATTAAGTTCGCGGCGGAACCAGCGGGCGACGAGCTGGCGATGACAGAACTCACCGGTTTTTTCCCAGCACAGCAATACCGGCTCCTGACCGCCAGCCAGGGTGTGCAGTTCGTTCCATACCTGCCGGGCATCCAGCTTGCCCAGAATCTCCTGTTCGTAAAGTTCGATATACCGTGAGGTGCTCACCGAGTTGAACCACGACCCGGGGGCGAGCGTCTTATACATCCGGTACCCTGCTGGTGTGCTGCGAGGCGCGAACCGGGCTGCCATTTCCGTGCAATGGTGGTGCGAGATGTGGACACCGCTGGTCGTTATCCTCGAATATCGGGGAACAGGCTCAACGGCCAATTCGAACATCTCACGCATACTTAGAAATGCCAGGGTATTTCGTGCCATTCGTTGGCGCGTGATAAGCGTCAATATCACCACGTCAGGTGTTAAGTTTTGTTAAGGTTTTATGCGCAAAATTGACAGGACAGGGAGGCCACTCTATTAACTTTTATTAATTTTTTTTGACGGAAAAACTGTTAGCCTGGCGGCGCTGGCATCCAGAGATATCCAAAGGTTTTGCGGGGTTTTGCGAGGCTATAAAAAAAGGGCCCCAACATATCAGCCGGGGCTACATCTAAAAATCATCCATCCTGATCCGTCGTGCTCTTTTTGACGGTATCAATACCAAAGATTCCCCTGTTCAGTGAGCCTTTATTGAACCATCTCACCTCAACCCCGCCGTTCTCCAGTTCGCTAAAGCTACGGCGGCAGAACTCATCCAGTGTGATGTAAGGCTCAGACACCACAAGATTGATGTTAGGACGCATTGAAAAGTTTCGATTCATGATGCACTATCTCTCGGTTTGAAACCAAATCTTCACTATTTGGTGTTATTGAACGCTATATAACATATCAACAACCAAGATACTTGGATCTCACTTAGAGAATGTCAACAATCAAAAAAATCTCCATTAGTGAATCAACCAAAGAGACACGCTTAGTCATCGAGAGTAACAAGGGTGGCAAAGAGACCATTGATCGCATAATGGAGGCTTATGGATTCAGTACAAAAATCTCTCTTTGTAATCATCTTGGCGTATCACAAAGTACCTTAGCTAACAGGTACTTAAGGGATACCATGCCCAATGATTGGATTGTTATCTGTAATCTTGAAACAGGTGCAAAGCTTGAGTGGCTGCTGACAGGCAAAGGGCCAATGTTCGCTTCACTCAACGCATCACAGCCATCTCAACTTGAGCTAACAACCATTAAAAATGGGAAACTGGAAAACCCAATTGAGGTATCTTTAAGCTCTGACTTGCTTCCTGATCATGTAAGCGATGCTTTTTTTATCAAAAATGACCAATCGGTGTTCGTCGTAGAAAGAGCATTCAATGTAATTAACGATGGAAAATGGGTAGTTGAGATTGATGGCCTAGTGAGTATCAGGGAGTTATATCGTTTGCCTGGTGGAATATTGCGGGTCGAAAGCGGGCCATCGTCATTTGAGTGCCAAGCAGACGACATTAAAATTTTGGGCAAAGTAATTGGTATAACTGAGTTTATAGAATAAGGAGATTGAATATGAGTCAGTTCAGCGCATTTAATTACTCACAAAACAGAGACAAAGCTATTGCTAACCTCATTAATATTATTGAGGGAATGACCTGTGATGGAAAAATCAGCGAGAAGGAAATGGTTTTTCTTGATACATGGCTGCTGGAATCAGAGGTTCTCTCACAGAACTACTATGTAAATTGCATAAGAGAAAAAATCTCTGACATCCTTTCTGACGGCATTGTGGAACAAAGCGAGCTGGATGATTTGAAAGAACTCTTACTCGAAATACAGCGCGGTTTGATGGATACGCCAAACATTGACCTCTATTCGACGGATTCAGACAAACATCTTCTGGAAGGCTTATGCAAAGGGATGGCGTCTGATTATCATCTGAGTGATGAAGAAATCGGCTATCTTAACTGGTTCCTATCCACAAACGCCGCCCTCAAAAGCAATTATCCTGGCAAACATTTATATTCAATAGTTCAGTCAATCCTGTCTGATGGCGTCATTACAGAGGATGAGAGAGTATCGCTTCTGGAAGAAATCACAGCATTCACTGGCTCTAATATTTCAGAGGGTATTGTGGATGGATATTCCACAACATCCCCCGTCGATCTCATCGACCAGTTTTACCCGGAAGATAGCAAAGTGTGCCTCACAGGTAAGTTCCTTTGCGGTTCACGCCGTCAGTGTGAAGCAGATCTAGTTAAACTCGGATGCACAATATCCGATCGGGTAACCCAAGATTTAGACTACCTCATCATCGGAGCGCTCAGCTCGAAGGATTGGAAATTTCAGAGTTTCGGCAGAAAAATTGAGCAGGCCATCGATTATCGAGACAACAAAGGCACCCCCCTTAAAATCCTTAGCGAGGAACACTGGCAGAGCCTAATGCGCGCAGCAGAACAAGGCTAAGCCATGGCAGTAAATAAATTAAGTAATGGAAAATGGCAGGCACAGGTTTTTCCTAATGGGCGAGATGGGCGGCGAGTGCGCCGCCAGTTTGCTACCAAAGGGGAAGCATTAGCATTTGAGTGCCACCTCAAGGAGCAGGCGCAGGATAAACCCTGGCTGGGTGAAAAAGTAGACCGACGCCGCGTCATAGATCTCATCGAAACCTGGTTCAACACTCATGGCGTAACTCTTTCTGATGGAGTGAAGCGCAAGGGAGCGATGGAGTTTGCCTGCCTAGCTATGGGCAACCCACTAACTACCGAATTCAACGCGAAGATTTTCGCGTCATATCGTGAGCAACGGTTAAGCGGGAAGATCACCCGCTCCAGTCGAGTGAAGACAGTTACGCCGCGCACGGTGAATTTAGAGTTGGCGTATTTCAGGGCGATGTTTAACGAACTGCGCCGGTTGGACGAATGGACCGCTCCAAATCCGTTAGAGAACGTGCGCGAGTTTAAAATCAGTGAATCGGAGATGGCGTATCTCACCACTGAGGAAATTATAACTCTACTCTCCGAATGTGAGAACAGCCGATCCAAAGACCTGACTACCATTGTCAAAATCTGCCTAGCGACAGGAGCACGATGGAGTGAGGCAGAAGGCTTGAAAGGAAACCAAATCCGCGCTGGTCAGATCATCTACGTAAAAACTAAAGGCAAGAAAAACCGCGCGGTGCCGATAACTGAAAAATTACAGGTTGGGCTACCATCAAGCAGGAAGGCAGAGTTGCTTTTTAAACCATGCTATTCAGCTTTTAGAAAAGCTATGCAACGTGCTGGTATTGAGACACCAGCTGGACAGCTTACATATATTTTGCGTCATACCTTCGCGTCTCATTTCATGATGAACGGCGGCAACATACTAGTGCTTCAACGTATACTTGGTCACACAGACATTAAAGTGACAATTCGGTATGCCCACTTTGCACCAGATCATTTATCAGAAGCTATGTTGCTTAACCCTCTTGATAGGCTGGGATAATAATGAAAACAAGACCTTTTAATATTTTCACACATAATTTCCGATGCAATAACTTCGAGTAAAAAATTACAAATTTATACTGAGGTAAAAATGAAATATAGAGAAAGTCAAACTGACTTAAGTTTAAGGAAATGGTTTTCAAATTCACTAGAGCACGCGCTTTTAAGAAAAGTAGCTCTTGAGTACGGAAGGTTACGCTCCTTATCTTCATTTGAAATTAAAATAGATTATCCATTGCTAGCGATAGCGGGAAGAAATGGCTCTGGAAAATCTACTTTATTAGCTATGATTGCTTGTGCCTATCACAGTGTTGAAGATAAGCATATTATGTCTGGAAAAAGAAAGCCTTACTATACTTTTGCAGATTTCTTCATTCAGCATTCCGACGAAGTGCCTCAAGAAGGAATAGCAATAGGATATCATATTGCCCACAACAACTGGACACCCTCTAAGACACTACCCACAGGAAAAGGGATTGGCAGGCAAATACGTTTTAAAAAGAAAGGAGGTAAATGGAATAATTACGACAAGAGAGTCAAACGTCAAGTTATCTTCTTGGGAATTGAACGAATAGTTCCACACAGTGAAAAAAGTCAATCCAAGAGTTATGCTAAGTTATTTATATTTAATGGCTATGAGTTAGGGTGTGAAAATGAAATAAGAGAAAACGTAGGTTATATACTTAACAAAAAATATGATGATTTTAAATTTGTTTCACACTCAAGATATAGGTTACCAATTGTCACACATGAAGGTAAAACAATATCTGGATTCAACATGGGAGCAGGAGAGAATGCGCTCTTCGAAATATTCTCTATATTATATTCTGCAGAACCTGGAGCATTAATAATTGTTGATGAGATCGAGTTGGGCCTTCATGCGGAAGCACAGGTTAAGCTTATTGAAAGGTTAAAGTCGGCCTCTCATAAAAGAAAACTACAAATCATATTCACCACTCACTCAGATATAATTTTTGGATGTATCCCAGACGATGCAAGAGTATATATTGAAAGTGTTAATTCTAAAACCATAATTAATACTGAAATATCTCCTGAATATGCCTTTGGAAAATTAAGCTCAGAAAACTCTCAAGAACTCGAAGTATTGGTTGAGGATGTAGTTGCAGCAAAGCTTTTATCAAGTGTTCTTCCTAGTAATATCCGTTCAAGATTGCAAATTGAAGTAATTGGCTCAGCTAGCTCATTGTCACGTCAAATGGCTGCTATTTTTCAAAGGGGAAAGAAAAATAAGGTAATAACGATTTTTGATGGTGACCAAAAAAGATTGTATAAAGACAACCTAAAATGCGCACATTCTATGCTAGAAAAGAACCACGAAGAGTTCACGCAGTGGTTCTCAGAGAATATAAACTACATGCCCGGTGATGAGTGGCCTGAAAAATGGATTATAAGTAAAAATTTAGAATATGTAGATAATCTTTCAATACTAGTAAATGGGGAACCTGACGTTACTACAGCTGCACTAAATCGCGGTACAGGCTCAGAAAAACATAAAGAATTTTACGAAGCTGCGCTATTACTTGGTGTTAATGAATCTGAAATGCTGGATAGATGTTGCATAAATCTAGCGATGATGTGTCCCGACAATGTAAGTTATCTTGTCGATTTCATAAAAAATAAATTATCTGAATAAGCCTGAACTTTTGGATTTGAAATTTGTCTCCGAGTACGTCCCATAAATTGGCAGCAAAGTGGCAGCAGAGCGCAACTCTATTTGCCACTTTTCATCACTATTCAGCTTAGAAAAAACTTTAAAATCAGTAAGTTATTGATTTTACTTACTTCAAATTGGGACTCATAATCGCTTGGTCGCTGGTTCAAGTCCAGCAGGGGCCACCAAATTTTAGCTTTAGAATCATATGATTAAGCCACTCTCTCGAGTGGCTTTTTTGTTTACCAATTTTGGCGTGGCGATAAGAAAACCTGGTGAAGCCAACAAAGCACAAAAAAGCCAACCCCGCATCAACGCGGCGTTGGCCTGTTTTTAAAGCAGTGACAATATCAACAGATTAAAAGACATAGCGCATGCCAAGGGTAAATTCATTAGAGATAATGTGCGCTTTCATCTGCTCATCTTTTAAGCCACGCGCGTTGGTAAAGTTGTTATATCCGCTTTCGATCTTACCCATATCGATATAACGGTAGCCCAAATCAACATACAGACGCTCAACCGGCATATAGCTGACGCCCGCGCCTAACGCGTAGGTCAAGTTGCTTTGGGTGGTAGACGCATATTCACGACCTGCATTACCCTGCCAGCCGCCCGCTTTGATCTTACTCACGCCCACCCCTGCGGTACCGTACACGGAAACACCGTAACCCAGCTCATAATCGCGATACACGTTGAGCATCAGGCGCTCGGTTTCAGTCTGCAGGTGGTTATAGCTGTTGGCGAACGTGCTGGAACCGCTGGTGTATTCCGTTTTCTGCTTAAAGGTGTATTCACCTTCGGTGCGCCAGCCGTTACCAAACTGATAGCCCGCAGCAATCGCCGCGCCGCCAAAATGCTCTTTTTCTTTACCGCCGACGAACTGCCCGACACCCGGGCGAGCGCTGGTATCCATCTCTTTCGCTCGCTGCTCGATCTGCAGGTATTTTGCTGAAGCGTAATAACCTTCTTCAGTATTTGCCGCCATAACGGTAACCGGGATTGCTGCAATCGGCAGGGCAACTAAAATCGCTTTCATATTCATCTTCACTCCGTTGGAAATTATTACTGCACGTCGAACTGCCGTCCGCCAGTGTCAGGAAATAACAGTCAGTGAGACGAATCATAAACAGGCCGGTAAGGGTAAACTATTAGGGTGATTACGCGTTTTACCTGGTAATTTTACGTAGGGATTTGTCTCGATTTTTACTATATTCATGGCAATTTCAATTAGTTACAAGAGATCAGAGAGTGCCGTAAGGATAGATAGACAGTATGAAATAGCTGTCATAGGTATTTATCGAGTAAGGCGACGGTAGACAATTAAATTTCACGAAGCTGCCTCGGGATTTCCATAATTAACTTTTTATCGTCTACTGAATTTTATTTAGTCCGCGATCTGATACGAAAAAATATATCAACCATTTGCACGGTAACCGGACTGATGCTGCCCCTGTTCATCCTCGAGTAGAAACAGAGCTTTATTCACGGGTGGACTGTAGATACCTTCCCCTTAGCGGTAAGTGGCTTGCAAATGCAGGTTTTATCAACGGTATGCTAGTCAAAATCCGGGTTATGAAGGATTGTATTGTGATTACGCCGCAACATACGCGTGAGTTATGGGGATACCTGGAAGGTATGAGTGTGGTGAATATTAATAAAAAGAAAGTGGCGCAGTGGTTAAAGGCCTTTCCGGGAGCGTTGAATGATTTAGGGGATGGGCCTGTGATTAAGCGAGAGTAAGTGACGTTTACAAGAAGATCCCGGCACAGTGGCCGGGATCTCTAACATCATGATTCCAATAATCGCAACCAATCATCAAAATCATCAATACCATACAAGTAATCTCGATCTGAAGAAGGAAGATCGACAGCACCTAAGCTCTGAATCACTTTCCAGGCAACTTGATCTGTGATTCGAATATCATCCGCATCAATAATTGAAAAAGCCCATTGAGCAACATTGGTTCTGTCTAGCGCACCCGATTTTAACTTATTAATTACGCTAGCAATTTCATAACGCGATGGAAATGCGTTCATACTTATCTCCTTCCTTGATAATTACCATCAGCATCAAAAATATGGTGGTTCTTATCATTGGTAACAGGTTTCGGAGCCACACTACGAATATTTCCAGCATGATCGAGTGTTTCATACCAGGTTCTGGTTTGGCCTGTTTTTGGATCCCACTCTCTAACCAGTCTGGCCCCTACCATTTCTCCAGTTGTTCTGGAAGGCGTCATATCACCATAAAAGCGATAATTTCCATTCTCCAACTCCTTAACTCCAGCCTGCCCATATTTCTCAGCCTGTCGATAGTATTCTTTTAGTTTCGCCCCTTCCAGGGAACTAACAGCACGGTTTCCACCTTTAGCTATCCCACCACCTGCGCCAAGAGGCTCTCCATCCCCATCCAGAACCCCCGGTTTCAGCCAGCCCGGACGGATATCTATTATCGGAAGCTTCTTATCCTTATCACCCAGCGCATTATTCTCAACCGAGTTCTTCCCGGCCTGCCCCCCGGCCACCGTCGATCCCGTACTGTCTCCGGCAAGCCCACCTGCCATCCCGGCCGATATCGTTGCCAGCGCACTGACCGTCTGTTTCTGCTCTTCGCTCAGCTTCGATAAATCTTTGACGTCAGGGTACAGCATACCCGCTATCGCCTTAGCCGCAAGCTCACCGGTCGCCGCTCCGGCCGCCCCCGCTGCGGCACTGTTCCCCTGCAGCGCCGCAACCGCGCCACCCAGTATCGCGTGCGCCACCACCGCAGCCTCATCGCTCAGCCCGGAACCATGTCCGATATAGTTTGCCAGCTCCGGCGCCGATGCCCCCGCCAGTGCTGCCGTCAGGTCGCTGCCCGCCAGCCCCTGAAGCGCGGCCGTCGCCGCCTGGATACCCCGCTGCAGGTCGCTGCCTGTGCCGTATTTCGCCGTTGTGGTTTTATACGCATCGGTCCCGCGCAGGGCATCCTGATATGCGGCTTTAGCCTCGTCGCTGGCATCCGCCCCCGGCTCGGTTATCCCTTTATCTGCAAGCTCTTTTCTGCCTGCATTCAGCCCGTTTATCTCCCCCTGCGTATTCGCAATATCCACCGCCTGCGAGCCAATCTCACCAATCAGCTGCACTTCCTGCAGGCGCTGCTGCTCCTTCTCCTTGTCAAATATCGGGCTGATGCTGCCGTTCGCGTGCTCCGCATCGCGGCTCAGGTCAGCCACATCCTGCTTCTGGCTCTCCTTGTCGCGGATGATGAGGCTGCCCTCGCTCACCGCCGCCTGCGTCGTGCCTTCCGCGTGACCGCTGTTACCGCCCCCGGCCAGCAGGGCATTCGCCATATTCCCGGCAAACTGCCCGCCGATGCTGCCGCCGGTGCTGATACCCGCGCCCTGGTGTTCGGTCTTAAAGTCCGCCTTGTTATTGATATCGCTGAAGCCCAGCGTGCCCGTATCAAGTCTGTTTTTATCCGCCGTCGCCGTCGAGGCAATCACCCCGCCGTCGAGCTGCGTATGCTTGCCCACCGTCACGTCAAACCCGCCGCTGCCTGCAAACAGCCCGCTCTGCTCCTGCACCGAGTCGTAGTCGCTGGTCATTTTATCGCGACTGACGTTGATGCTGCCCGAAGCCGTGCCGGCACCAAAGGTGTACCCCACGCCGCCGCTGACGCTGTTCTGCTTGCTGTTGTAGTGGTCGCTGTCCTGCGTGCTGGCTATCGTCAGGTCACGCCCGATATCCGCTACCACGGCCTCGCCGCTCACCTGCGCCCCGGCAATCGTCGCGTCGCGCCCGGTGTTGATGGTCACGCGGTTACCCGCATCCACCGTGGTCTCGTTCTGCCAGGTGCCGTTGCCCTTCTCATGCCCTTTGCTGCTGTTGGCGTTCGCCGAGATGCTGATGCCCGCCCCACCGGAGCCGACACCCACACCGACGCCAAGGCTGCCGCCGCTGCTGCTGTTTTTACCCGTTGTCTGCTGCGTGTCCTGCGAGGCAATCAGGTTGACGTCCCGCGCTGCGTCAAGCGTCACGTCTTTCCCGGCCTTAATCTGGCTTCCCGCCACGGTGATGTCGCTTCCGGTGGCTTTTATCGTGACGTTATTGCCCGCGCTCAGGGTGCTGCCCGTCGTCGTCTCGCTCTCCATGTGCGATGAGGATTTTGACGACTGTGACCCAATCGACGCACTGACGCCGATGGTATTGTTATTGCGTTTGTCCGAGCTGCCCTTCGCCTGGTCCAGCGCCACGGCCTGACCCGCCTGCACGCCGGACAGCGCCGCCTGCGTGCCCTGAAGTGCGGCAAGGCGCGAGTCGCTGCTCTGCTTCGCGCTCTGCGCCGTGGTGACCGCGTTATTCACCGCGCTCCCCGCCGCCCCCGACAGCGCCACCGTCAGACCGCTGCTCTTCTGCTCGAACCTCTCATCGCGGGTGCGTTTATCGTGCCCCGGCTCAATCACCACGCTGTCGCCGGTAAGATGGATATCCTTCTGCGCGATGATATCCGCCCCGCCGATATGTGCCTGTTTGCCCGCCGTGATGCTGACGCTGCCGCCCGTCGAACCGACCGTACTGAAGCTTTCGCTCTGGGTCGTGCCCTGCTCGCGCAGGTCGTGGGTGGTTTTGCTGCTGCCGATGGTGAAGCCGATACCGCCCGTGCCCATCAGTCCGGACTTTTTGGTCTCCTTAAAGCGCCATGAGGTGTCCGTGTTGGTGGCCGCCACAATGTCCACGTTGTTGCCCGCCGACAGCGCCACGTCTCCGTCACCCGCCACCGCCGAGCCTGACACTCGCAGGTTGTTCCCCGCCGTCACCGTCACGTTGTCGCCGCTCAGCAGCGAGCCCTTCTCCCGCGTCGCGCTGTCTTCCTCGATGGTGTGGGTGGTCTTTTTGCTGAGGAACCCTTTTTTGGTTTTGGTTTCTTCCTTAAAGTGGTAGTCGCTTTCCGTCGCCGTTGTCAGGTTCACGTCGCGACCTGCCGCCACGCCGATATCACCCTGCGCTGTCACCTCTGCAGCCTGTGCGGTCACGTCCCGCCCGGCAAGAATGACCGTGTTGCCGCCGCTGGCGATTGCCGTGCCCTGCTGGCGTACGGACTCATCGATAACGGTTTTCTTACCGCCCTGGCTGCTGCTGCGCGTGGTGGTGGCTTCCGCCAGCAGGTTCACGTCGCGTCCGGCCTGAATCCCCACATCACCCTCTGCGGCCATCGCCGCCGCGCGGGCATTCACGTCGTTACCCGCCTGCAGGGTGAGGTCGCCGCCTGCGGTCAGCGTGCTGCCCTGATGCGTGACGGACGCCGTCTCCGTTGTCGTGCGGTTGCGCCCGGAACGTCCCTCGCTCGTCGCCATCTCGTTGGCGGTGATGTTGATATCGTTCCCTGCCGCCATGCCCAGGCTACCGCCCGCCGACACGTTTGCGCCCGTCACGTTGATATCCTGTCCGGCGCGCATCACCAGCCCGTCTGTCGCGGCGATGGACGCCGTCGTGCCCACATCCGTACCGCCAACATGCACATTCCCCGCATCAACATTCCACTTCTGGGTACGGGTGACATTGTTGATACTGCCGGTAAGGCTCTCAAGCCCGACGGTTTTACCGCTGATGGTGGAGCCGATGTTGTTGATATCCCCCAGCGCGCTCAGGTTCAGCCCGCCGCCCGCGCTGATGAGCCCGGTGTTGAGGTTGCTGATGCTGTTGCTGCTGTCGATGGACAGGGCATTCTGCGCCGTGATGGTGCTGCCGCTGTTGGTGACGTTGCCGCCCGCCAACTGCACGTTATTACCGCCGATCACGCTGCCGCTGTGAACGGTGACATCCTTCGGTGACAGATAAACTTTCGGGACCATCACCGTCTGGCCGTTAATGGTCGCCGCTTCCCACCACAGCAGGCTGTGGTCAAGCGCGGCAACCTGCGCGGCCGTCAGCGCCACGCCGAATTTCAGGCCCAGCGCCTGCTGCTGTGTGGCTGCGCTGTCCATCAGATAGCGCATCTGATCGAGATCGGAACCGATGCCGTTGATATACCGGCTGCCGGTCTGGTTCAGAATGGCGTTGCTGACGTAACGGGTATCGAACGCCGCGTCGCCGAGGAAACGGTAATCGCGATCCGGGTTCAACCCCAGACGGTCGAGGAAGTACGCCGAGCCAAGGAACTGGTTCCGATCGGTGTAGGCACTGTTGGTCTCACGCGGTGCATCGCCAGGCTTGATGCCGAGCATGCCATAGAGTCCATCAAACAGGCTGTTATCCACCTTCCCAAGGCCATCAAGCTTAGGGTTCACCGTTATCAGATACGGGCTATCGGGGTCGGTAGATGGCACGAAGTAACCATTATCACCGGACGGCAGCGGATAGTTACCGCTGCTGCCGTTCTGGTCGGAAAGGGATGAACCGCCGGCGATGTCTTTCAGGGCGTCGGTGAGATTATCCAGAAGGTCGGGGGCACTCATGTTTGTGCTGCTACCTGGAGTCAATGCCTCACTGTTCAACCCCTCACCGATAGCTTCAGGCGTAAGTGTATTCAGCGTTGGGGCATGAATAGTGTTATTGAATCCGCCCGCGTTGGCAGTGACGTTGGTATTGCTGATGTCACTCTTAAAGTTCGCACTGACGTTACCGCCAGCACTGATAACCGAGCGGTATACTCCGCCATCGGCCACAAATTCTGTCGTCCGTTCACCGAGGAGATAAGGCACCCAGCCATACCAGCCATAGTCCTCATCAAACCAGCCCCAACTTCCGTCTGCATAGTGCGTCAGAGGTTGCCATTTGCTGTCGTTGCAGTCCTGATAAAACCACTCACAACGATATTCAGCCTGAACGTAGGTAACGCGACGTCCGCCTTCGGCAGAGAGGTTATTCAGCGTCCCTCCCGTAAGAACGGCGTTACGTCCCGCAAGAATATGGCTAGCACGGTTATCCAGCGTCCCTGCATTGATTATGATGTCGCGTCCGGCAGCCATTCGGGCGGAACTGCCGGTGGCCGATACGGACACAACGGACTCACTCAGCAGGAATTGCCGGATATCTTCCCCTGTGAGGCGGTAATCAACCCTGTCACTGCACTGTCCACTGCCATTTGCACCACTTCCGGCGCAACGCTCATACCTGTCAAAAACAACCTTACTGCCATCGTTTTTCCAGTCTTCAAGCAAGAGAACAAAATCCGAAGGTCTGCCGTTGAGGTCATAACTGATGTAGTGTTCATCTGCGGCAGGAATGGCATCAGGGTATTCCCGTTCTGACTGGCTGACAGTCAGCCCATCGGCTTCATTGAGCAAATGGCGGGTATTCACGGTGATATCGCCGCGTGTGGTCTCAATCGTACCGGAGCGGTTAATCACTTCTTCATTTGCCTCACCGACTGCATTCCTCTGCATCCAGAGGCTGTTATCAGCAAGAATGTCGCCGTAAATATTGTGAATACGCGCAGCAAACAGGGAGAGATTATTGCCCGCATAAATCAGCGCTGTATTAAGCAGCGTACCTGCTGCCGTCATCGTCAGGCTGCCCGCGGTACCGGTGAAGCCGTTGATGGTGATATTTTCCCGCGAGGTGAGCTGCACATCTCCGCCCGCCTGAAGCGAGCCGGACGCATTCAGCAGCAGGCTTTGCGCGCTGAACGTGCTGCTGCCGTTACCGGTGGTGAGCGCACCGCTGTTGGTGAATGCTCCGCCCGCGCTGAAGGCGATGGCATTGCCCTGGATAACGCCGCTATTAGTGATGGCGTTTTGCGAGGAGACCGACAGCGTTTTACCTGCGGCCAGCGTACCGGTGTTCACGAGCGCATTAACCAGCTTCAGCGTCGCGTCGCCCAGGGAAACCACCTGACCATGACCGCTGAAGTTGGCGACATCGAGCAGCAGGTTGCCCCCGCTGTAGAGTTTACCGCTGACGGTATCGGTGAGAGCGTCACCCGCTACCGTCAGCGAGGCAGTACCCAGCACCGTGCCGCTGTTGGTGATGTTCCGGTATTTCACCCCCAAATCCGCACCCTGAAGCGTGCCGCGGTTATCGAGCGAGCTGCCACGCAGCTCGGCGCTGCCCGTCGCCAGGACATTTCCGCCATTCACGGCGTTCACCACATCCAGCAGCAGCGTGACGGCCTGAACCAGCCCGCCGCTACCGTTTGCCAGCTCTGGCGTGGCCAGCGTGAGCTTTCCACCGGAGAGAATTTTGCCGTCATTCTGTAAACGGGTGGTGGCTTTCACCGTGGATTCACCGCCGCCCTGCACCGTCCCCTGATTATTCAGCGTGGCGGACGAGGCCTTTAGCGCGTTCTGGCTCAACAGAACACCACCAGCGGTGTTGTTCAGCGCTCCGGAAACGTCCAGCGTCAGCGCTTCACCCTGAAGCCATCCGCTGTTGGTCAGTTGCCCGGCAGCGATAGCGGCCGTTTTACCCTGAATCTGTCCGGCGTTCGTCGCATTACCGGCATTCATCGACAGGACGCCAGCCGTGAGTAATTTCCCGCCGACCTGGTTGGTCAGCGTCTGGTTCAGCGCGGCGGAAAGCGCATCAACCCCGGTGATTTCACCGCTGTTTGTCAGCGTATTCGCCTTCAGCGTCAGATCCTTGGCTATCCACTGCCCGCTGTTTGAAAGCGTCAGTGCTGAGAGCGCCAGTTCTCCGTTTGAGGTGATTTTGCTGCCCGTCGTACTGATAAGATTTGTGTCGGTCTGCGCATCCAGTACATCTGCCGCCTGGATCGCACCGCCGTTCGTAAGCGCCTGCGCATGAATAAGTACCCGTTTACCCTGCCATTGCCCGGCGTTACTGAGGTCACCGGCCGTCACCGTCAACTCACCCGCCGTCAGCAGCGATCCCGATGCTTCATTCACCAGCGAGAGGAGCGGTGCAGCCATCTCCAGACGAGCAGCCAGCGTCAGCGCGGCGATCCCGGTGAGCGTGCCGCTGTTAGTGATACGGTCCTGATGCGCGTTGACATGGTTCCCCTGAACCGTTCCGCTGTTGCGCAGCGTATTCCCCGTGAGCGAGAGCGTGCCAGCCGATAACAGATTGCCGTTGTTAAGGGTATTGCCCGCATTCAGCGTGATGTCGCCCTGGCTCATCAGTTCACCGGTATTGCTGAATGTCCCGGTGGTGAAGGCATTAAAGGAGCCGGTCGCCAGCGAGCTTCCGCTGTTATTCCAGTCGCGGCCGCGAAGACTGACGTTCTGCCCCTGCAGCTGGCCAGCGGTGGTCAGCGTGGTGCCTGAAAAGGTGAGGTTCCCGCCCGTAAGCGTGCGCGAGCCTGCCGCTAAATCCAACACTCCGGCGGTCACGGATAACGCGGTATCCCCCTGCAAGAGACCGCAACTGTCGAGGCGATCGGCATTCAGCGTCAGCGTCTTCCCCACGATACTGCCCGTGCTGGACACCGATTGTGCCGTGATGCGGTTTGCCCCCTGCGCCAGCAGCAGGCCCTCCGCGCTGTTATTCAGCGTGTCGTAATCAACAAGGAGTGACGCGCCGCTCAGCTCACCGCTGTTGGACAGGCGCGAACCGGAAAGGGACAGCCCGGCATCGCTGGTGATAATGCCGCTGTTTTTCACCTCAGAAACTGAAAGGGTGAGTGCCGCCGGGCTGTACAGCACGCCGCTGCTGCGGTTATCCAGCAGACGGGTAACCAGTGACAGCGTCTGCCCCGCGTGGATCAAACCACTGTTAATGACCGCAGGACTGCTGATGGCGAGCGAAGACGCCGTCAGCGTCCCCCTGTTATTGAGATTCGTGGTTTCAATCTTCACGGCTGACGCTGATGATTTTCCCCCGTGACTGAGAGCGTCAGTGGCTGTCAGGATAAGCCCATCTTTCGCAGCCTGCGTCCCATCAAGCTGCGCATTCTGTACGTCCACGCTGACGCTGTTACCCTGCGTCTGTGCCGTTGCCGTGGTCGTCAGGCTTTGACCCCGAATGCTCACGGAGCCGCCCGCGCTGGTTTCGCCTGCAAGGTTGGTAGCCGTATTGTTCAGCGCCAGATCGCCAGCGCTGTGGGTCACTGACTTTTCGGTGGTGATGAACGCGTCTGCTGAGCCAGCAAGCCCTCTGGCACCGGAAAGCGTGCCGCTGTTTGTCACCTGTGCAGCCTTCAGCGTCAGCGTGTCATCGCTAATGAGCGCGCCGCTGTTATCCAGCTTACCGCTCGCGATAACGGTCGTTTTACCTTTCGCGCCGGTGTCACCAGACAGCGTGGCGTTGCGCGCGTTGATACCCAGCGTGGAGGCGCTTTTCAGGGTGCCGGAACTGGTAATGTCGGTCCCTGAAACGTTCAGACTGTTGCCCTGAACGGTGCCGGTATTGCTGAATGTCCCGGTCTTCAATGAGGCATCCGTCCCTGCGGACAGCGTCCCGCTGTTGATCAGGTTCCCCGTGTTAAGGGCAAGAGATTTTCCGGAAGTGGTACTGCCTTTCAGCAGGGTGTTCCCTGACGTGGAGAGCGCGATATTCCCGCTGGCACTGGTTCTGCTGCTGCTCTCCTGAGTCAGTGCCTGACCGCTGAGCGAGATATCTGAGGCGCTTACGCTTCCGCGCTGCGTCAGCTCACCGCCTTTCACCGACAGTTGCTGACCCGCGACGACAGAGCCGTTAAGCGCGGCACGCTGCGACGCCTCCAGCGAAATATGGCGTGATGCGGTCAGCTGTGTCCCGGTCTCCAGCGTTTTCGCGTTAACCGTGGCATCCTGCCCGGCGATGTTTTTCCCCTTAAGCGCCGCGTTTTCTGCCACGTTCACGGCAAGGTTACGACCGGCACCGGCCTGGGCATCCGCACTCTGGGTGAGGGCGTTTGCCGTCAACGTGGTGTCGGTTCCCGCAGTGAACGCGCCGCCGTTTTGCGTGAGGGTACCGTTGGTCGCTAACTGAAGATTGTTCCCGGCGGCGATATGGGCCTGGTCGAGCGTCAGGACGCTCTGCCCGGAGACAGTGAGGTTACCCCCTGCTTTATGGTCGCCGGTTAAAGTCACCTCTTTCGCAGAAACGCGGGTGCTGCCGCTGGCAAGCGTGTTTTTCAGCACCACTTTCCCCGCGCTGCTGAGCGTAATATCGCCCTGACGCGCGTTGAGATCCCCCAGGTTTACCCCCAGCCCTGTTTCGCTGGACACCAGACGAATACGGTTGGCGTACATCCCGCCCAGCGCACCCGTGTCTACCGCCACCTTCGGCGCGTCACCTTCCCCTTTCAACGTGCTGACGCTGCCGTCCGCCGCGACGCGGTTCGCCCCGGCGACCACACGTACCTCTTTCGCATGCAGTTGGGCATTGATCTCGGTCGCGCGGGAAATAATCGATACGGCATCGCTCTGGCTGCCATCCAGCCCGGCGCCCTCAATGGTGACCGCACCTTTCGTCACATCAAGCGATTGCAGCTTACCGCTGGCGTCGAGCACCGGTTTCCCCGTGGTGAGTGTCGCATTCGGCGTGTTGATAAACCCGCAGCCGTTACAGGTGATACCGTAGGGGTTCGCCACAATAACGTTGGCCGCCTTGCCCGCCACTTCGGTGTAGCCCTGTAAATATGAGCGGTTCGCGCCAGTGACTTCGTTGATGATCCCTTTGGCTTCCTGCCCGGCTTTCAGATTGGGGTTGTTTTGGATAATCCCGCCAAGCTGGGTCTGGTTCAGCTGTCCCGTGGCGTTATTCAGGATCAGCCCTTCTTTGCCGACGTTGTAATCGTGGTATTTATTATGGGAAATACCGGACTGATTCGGCGTGGCAATGTTCACGACCGGAACACCGTTGGCCGCCTTATCCATCTGCGTATTTCCGGACGGGGCGATCGTGGCGGCTACCGCAGGCAGCAGCGGCTGGGTTGCCAGCAATACGCTCAGTAACGCGCTAAGCGCACGCTGTGAAAAACGAACCTGATCCTTTTCCATCATCCCTGTCCCTTAAAAAGCCACTGAAAAACGGTAATAGATCACGAGGTGATCCGGTGCCAGCCAGTCCGGATAGTCCACCGGTGTGCCGACGGTAAACTGGCTGGAGTACCCGCGATTCGTCGCGGTAAGCCCCAACGCGGTTCCCCACAGCGTGCCGGAGGCGTAACGATCCTGGCCGTCCTTCTTCAGCCAGCCGCCGTCAATTGCGGCAAGTACGCCAACATCGCCGACCCACGGCAGCGTAAAGAGCGACCAGTTCAGCTCGTTTCGCCAGTAGCCGCCGTTATCCCCGGAGATGTACTGCTCCTTAAAGCCCCGAACGGACGTTTCGCCGCCCAGCGTCAGACGCTCGCTGCCGTACAACCTGTCCGGCGACCACTGAAAATAGACGCTGGTGAGCCACCAGAGTTTGTCCGCCACGGGACGCTGAAAGCTGCCGTTCAGGCTCCATTTGCGGAATTCGGCTTTTGGCACATCACCCTGCTTGTCGTTATCGTCTTCCGCACCCAACCACGGCACGCCCTGCGTAAAGGTTGGGTTCAGGGTCGCCACGCCCGAGGCGATTTTTTGCGTGTGGTTAATGCCCAATGAAACACTGGAAAGTTTGCGGCTGCTGGTGGCCAGCAAAACATCATCGAGATAGTTCCGGTTGATGCGGTGAGTGATGCCCGCCGACACGCCGGTTTTGATATCGCCATTGCGGAACAATACCCAGGAGCCCGTCAGACGGTGCGTTTCGGTATCCCCCGTCGACCGCCATAGGTAGCCGTTATTATCAATAGTGCTGAGGTAGTTGCTCCAGCTGTAGCTGTAGTCCAGCAGTCCGTAGCCGTAAGGGATGCTGACGCCTGCTGCAAAATTTTGAGCATCCTTGCTGTTGGAAAAATCACTGCTGCGCCCGCCGCTGATAAACCACTTATCCGCCAGACCCAGCAGGTTATTTCCGTACAACGCGCCAGTAAGCTGCCCGGTCCCGGTGCTCTTTTGTCCGCTGTTATCAAAACTGACGGAGCCGCTAAGGGGGAACTCTGGCGTGGCGGTCAGATTAACCACCGAGTAGCCCTGCCTGTCGCCGGGCAAAATTTCAATCTCAACGGGCTGCTGACGTACCCGGTTGAGCTGTTCCATGCCCTGCTCGATATCGCGCAGGTTAAGGATCTTCCCCTCAAGCCCGGGGAAGGTCATTTTCAATGTGCGGTCCGGTACACCTTCGAGGCGAATGTGCTGAAGCTTTCCTTCCAGCACGGCAAGATGGAGTATGCCGCCGGAGAGATCCTGCTCGGTTAAAAACGCGCGGCTGGTGATATAACCCCGGCTGATGTACCAGTCAGAAACCGCGTCAGTCAGGGTATTTAAGCCAGCAATATCAAGGCACTGATTCAGCCACGGCGCAACCAGCCGTTCTTTAGCTAACGGAGACAGAAGGTTGGCACCCGTCAGTTCGATGCGCGAGATAGCAAAACAGGGGCCTTGTGGAGTCGCGGTACTGTCGGGCTGAACGGGACGCGGTACCACCACGCTGCGCTCCAGCGATTCACGCTGCCGCTGGCTCTCATCCAGCAGCTGCTGCTGTTGCTGCTGGATGGTATTACGGTCAGTCGGTGACAACGGGGCGGCGAGTGCGATCCCTGGCGCCAGTAACAGGATGGCCGCCAACAGCGCGCATGCTGATGTTTTCCCTAACACTCTTTACTCTCCGCTTAAAGTCCGTTTTCAAACTTGACTGTTAAAAAACGAGCAACTTATTTCAAAAAGTAAATAGTGTAAATATCAACAAAGAGAATAAGGATATTTCTGGCGCATTTTCAGATTTTGTAGGGGTATATCTGAAGCAAGATTAAAGAAATCCCCTGTCGCGCCGATCATCATCCGTGTGTATTATTTCCTGTAGCTTTTACAACAACTAACCTTAACTCAAATACTTAAGCGCCAAAGCGAAAGGCATCATGAGCACACCGATCAAACGGCTAGAAATCATAAAAAATGCCATCGAACTGGAAGATGACGACATCATCCAGAGCCAGCTGACGCGGCTCAAAAATGAAGCGTTTGACGAGGAGCTACAGGCAATCGTCGTGGCGCTTGAGAATAAGAACTACACCGCAGCCATCAGGGCCATCACCGCGTGGCTGCAGGGCCAGCGCGCCGTGACCCCGTGGCGTGACCCGCAGGTGGCCGCCAGCAAGCTGGAGCTGAAGGCGCTGGAAGAGCGTCTGCGCGATCTGATTGACCGCCGCAACGCCCGCGTGCAGCAGCTTGATGAGTTCAACGATCTCTATTTCTCCCGTCTCGGGCCGCTGATGCAGCAGATCCTCGCCCTGCGTAAAACGCTGGCGGAGTTAAACCTGCGCCGTCAGCAGGCGGAGGCGCGTCGTCGCGAAGAAGATTATCGCCGCTGTCAGCGCTATATGGCGCAGGCCGTGGAGGTGCTGGCAACGCTCACCCAGCGCTGGCGCGATCTCCCGGCCGATTCCGTACAGGCTGCCGAGGCGCGTAAACAGCTGCAGCAGCAAAGCAACCTGATTGCCAATCTTCTGGCCGAAGCGCTGGAACTGGAGAGCGGCTTAACGCGTGAAGAAGAGCCCGCGCGCCAGGCGCGCGATGAGGCTAACGAAGAGTACGAGAAGTATCGCGAGCAGCATCACGATGCCGAAGTGCGTCTGCGCAAAGGGAAAGATCTCTCGGAAGAGGATCGGAACGAGCTGAAACGCCTGTGGCGTCAGGCGAGCAAGCTGTGCCACCCGGATCTGGTGGCAGACGATCTGAAAGAAGAAGCTAACACCATGATGGTGCAGCTCAACCAGGCCAAACAGCGCGGGGATGTGAAAGCGATCCGTTCACTGGTGGCACGCCTGCAGCAGGGCTTTGAGCCAATGATGGCGAGCGACAGGCTGAACGATCTGGAGCGTATCCGCAAAAAAATGGCGCAGGTTCGCGAGCAAATCGACACCTTAGTGAACGAGCTGGCGGAGCTGGAGAAAGAAGAATCCTGGCTGCTGGTGTCGTCGCTGAACAATATGGAAGCCTACTTTGCCCAGCAGGAGAAGGCGCTGCATGAGGTCCGCGCCTCGCTCGAACATCAGGTGAGCGAAGCGCAGCTGGAGTCCGCAGCCTGACTATTTAGCGTGCCAGTATGCGCTGGCACGCACCAGCTGTTGGTCAATCGCGTCGGTTTCAAACTGGCGGCTCAGGTTTTTCACCACCTTCCCTTCCCCGGTCAGCCAGATAAAGTAATCCTCTTCGGGCACGGCCAGCGTCGCCAGACGATCGGCCACCGCCTGCGGGTTGTGGCCCACAATCCAGGTGATGTTGAATTCACTCAGGTGCGCCAGATAGGCCTTATAAGATCCGTCACCCACGGTCACGACCGCATGAACGTCCGGGCGTACCGGCAGTTTTGCGATGCCTTCTAAACGGCGGCGCAGCGCGGGCATCCCGGACTCATCGCACACGTACAGTTGCCAGGCGTAATCTTCCGGCACCACCAGCGATCCGCGCGGCCCACCGATAGTGAGTTTGTCGCCAGGTTTGGCCGCTACCGCCCAGCTGCTGGCAACGCCGCCATCATGAACGAAGAAATCCAGCACCAGCTCATTTTTCTCCTCATCGAACAGGGGCGTATAGTCACGCGCCTGCGGGCGCACGCCGTCGCCCCACTCGATGCCTTCATCGGTGACAACGGGCGGAACAAAGGTCGCGCCCGGCGCAGGGAAAAAGACCTTGGTGTGGTCGTCGAAACCGCGGGAGCTAAAGCCTTCCAGCGCCTCACCGCCGAGGACAACGCGCTGGAAGCCAGCGCTGACGCGCTCGACGCGGAGCACGTTCAGCTCGCGAAAGCGCAGGTCATTGCGGACACGTTGAGGGTAACGGGTTGATGTCATTTTTATGCCCTTCTCAGGTGAATACGATATATCGAAATTGATTTTTTAATGATAATGATTGCTATTAACCAGGAATGCAAGATCTTTTAGATTGCATCTGAATATATCTAAGATATAGTTTAGATATATCAAATAAAGAGAGTCACTATGCGACACGAACATGAAGGCGGTGGACGCCGACCGCGCTTTTTCGGCCACGGCGATCTACGGCTGGTGATCCTGGATATTCTGACCCGCAATGCCAGTCACGGTTATGAGCTGATCAAAGAGATCGAGAACCTGACGCAGGGGAACTACACGCCGAGCCCGGGCGTGATCTACCCAACCCTGGATTATCTGCAGGATCAGACGTTTATCACCATTACGGAAGAAGAGAGCGGTCGTAAGAAAATTGCGATAACTGCTGAAGGGCAAAACTGGCTGGATGAAAACCGGGAACAGCTGGAACAGATCCAGGTGCGCATCAAAGCGCGCAGCGTCGGCTTCCAGCTGCGCAAAAACCCGCAGATGAAGCGGGCGCTGGAAAACTTCAAAGCGGTGCTGGACCTGAAGGTGAATCAGGGAGAGCTCAGCGACGCGCAGCTCAAGCAGATCGTCGGGGTGATCGACCGCGCGGCGCTGGAGATCTCCCAGCTGGATTAAGCGAGCGCGCGCTCGCTGACGCGGAACACTTTTACCAGCTCTTTCAGGTGCATCGCCTGATCGTTCAGCGATGCCGCCGCCGCAACGGACTCCTCCACCAGCGCGGAGTTCTGCTGGGTGGTGGCGTCAATCAGGCCAATCGCACTGTTGATCTGCGAGATGCCTTCCGTCTGCTCATGGCTGGCCTGACGGATCTCACGCAGGATCACGTCCATCTCCTCCACGTTGCCGACCATCCCGTTGATCAGCCCGCTGGCTTTTTCCACCAGATTCATCCCGTCCTGAGTCTGGCTGGTGGAGCTTTCAATCAGCTGGCGGATTTCACTCGCCGAAGAGGCGCTTTTCTGCGCCAGCTGGCGCACTTCGCCCGCGACCACCGCAAAGCCACGGCCGTGCTCTCCCGCACGTGCCGCCTCGACCGCTGCGTTAAGCGCCAGAATATTGGTCTGGAAGGCAATGGCGTCGATCAGGTCGATAATGTCGGACATCCGGTTGGATGTTTCGTTAATCAGGCGCATTTTGCTGGTCACCTGCTTCATCATCTCACCGTTGTTTTTCACCACCGTGGCGGCATCGGCAGAGAGGGTGGTCGCTTCCCCGGTGTGCGACGCGGTGTTTTTCACCGTCGCGGTGATCTGCTCCATCGAGGCTGCCGTCTGCTCGACGGAACTGGCCTGCTCTTCGGTGCGCGCGGCCAGATCCTGGTTGCCTGCGACAATCTGTGCGGCGGCGCTGGAGATGTTTTCCGAGCCGGTTTGCACCTGCTGCACAATCTCCAGCAGACGGGTTTTCATCTCCATCAGCGCATGCAGCAACAGGCCGGTTTCGTCTTTACCGTGAGACGTAATGCTGCCGGTCAGATCGCCATCGGCAATGGCTTCTGCAAAGCTCACCGCCTCGCCCAGCGGACGGGTAATGGAGCGAACGATAAACCAGCCGATCAGGCTGCCCGCCGCCACGCTGAAGAGCGTGATCAGGAGCAGCAGCATGCGGTTGGTTCGGAAATCACCGTCCACCTGCGCGCCCGCGCTCTGCATCTCGTTGTTTTGGATGGCGATCAGCGCCTGCACCTTCGCTTTGTAAGCCTGCTGCACGGTGAGGGTGTTGGTCATCATCTCCTGGATAGCGCCCGCACGGTTGTTGTTCTGTACCGCCTGCAAAATGCGGTAGCGCGAGTCCAGATACTGCTGGCGCACGCTGCGGATATCCGCCAGCACCTGCTGAGACTTCTGATCCTGCAACGCGTTGTTCAGCTCGCCCAGGATCACCGTAATGTGCTCGCTGATCTCTTTCAGACGCTGCTGAGATTGCCCCGTGTAGGTGCCCTGCTCGTCCAGCAGCATAAGCTGCTGCGTGCTTATAAATTCCTGGAAGTTGTCGATTAGCTGGTTGGCTTTTACCGTGGTTGGATAATCGTGGGTAATGATAGTCTGCATCCCGTTGTTCGCCCGATTCAGGCTCAGCAATGAGACACTCGCACTGACGATCATCAGAACAATAAAGAACCCAAACGCCAGAAATAATTTCGTGCCGATCTTTACGTCATGTAAGAACATATTTACTCCATCGATGTGATTATTTCTCAGACGATCACCGTTATCGGTAACGAACGCGCTAACTTTATGACTTTGATCGTTTTTTTATTTCACAACCATCACAATGGATAGGTACAGTCTATTAATTTTGGCGCATCGATCGTTGCGTAACCACCAGAGAGGGCATTTCTGAAATAGCATCGGGGAAAACTGACTTAGGCAGGCATAAATAACTGAGCGGATTTTTTTAGTTATTTAATATTACATTAACAATAAACATTAAAAATAATCACATAAAAAAGCCGTTTATACCTGATGGTATAAACGGCTTTTCTGGAACATTACTGGCTCAATGGAGCACGGTCACGGCATCTTTGAGACGTCCCGCACGGTGCTTCACCATGGCGGAGATCTGCGCGCTCTCCTCTACCAGGTCCGCATTTTTCTGCGTGATACTGTCCAGTTCGGCAACGGCCCGGGTTAACTCGGACAGCCCGGTAGCCTGTTCAGACGTGGCGTGGCTAATCTGGGCAATAAGCTGCGTGACGTTTTTCACCTGTTCAACAATGTCATCCATTGTGCGGCCTGCCGCGTGAACCTGATCGGAGCCGGACTGTACCTTGCTGGCGCTGGCGTCAATCAGCTTACGGATATCGTTGGCCGCACTGGCGCTGCGGCTGGCGAGATGACGAACCTCACCGGCCACGACCGCAAAGCCTTTGCCCTGTTCGCCCGCTCGTGCCGCTTCCACTGCCGCGTTCAGCGCCAGAATATTGGTCTGGAAAGCGATGTCATTGATAAGCGAAGTGATTGAGCCGATCCGCTGGGTGCTGTCAGCAATATCATCCATGGTTTTCACCACCGTCTGCATCGCATTTCCGCCTTTGGTCGCCGCGTTGCTGGCCGCCACGGAGAGCTTATCGACTTCGGCAGCGGTTTCAGAGTTGCTTTGTACCGAGGCGGCCATCTGATTCATCGTCGCCACGGTCTGCTGCACATTGGTGACGGTCTGACGCGTGCGGTCGTTGAGATCGTCATTCCCCTGCGCCAGCTTATCGCTGCCATCGCGCACGCTCACCACCTGGCTTGAAACATCATTGATTAACCAGCGACACATCAGCCCCAGCTGTCCGATCGCGCGCAGCGTCAGCCCCAGCTCGTCGCTGCGGTTCAGGTGCTGCACGCTGTTACGCTCACCGGTCGCGACCTTCAGTGCCTGACGCGTGACATTTTCCACCGGTCGGACAATCTGCTGCTCGAACAGCATCGTCCCGACGACCATCACGACGGCAGCAGCCACCAGCGATGGCCACCCCGCAGAGGTTAACGCCAGCGTGGCAGCCATCACCGCAAACAGCGCCGCCATGACGCTACGAACCCGCCAGCGCAGCGGCATAGCCGGTAACTTCCCGAGCCAGCCTTTGCGCACCACCAGCCCTTTATGGATACGTTTTTTACAACGGCCTTCATTGAGCGCCTTATATAAAGGCTCTACGGTCGCAATCTCTTCCGCCGTCGCTTTTGTGCGAATCGACATATAGCCGGTCATTTTACCGTGGCGCACCATCGGCACGGCGTTCGCTCGCACCCAGTAGTGGTCGCCGTTTTTGCGGCGGTTTTTGACAATCCCGCTCCACGGTTCCCCCTGTTGCAGCGTGTACCACATGTCGGCGAAGGCCGCTTTCGGCATGTCGGGGTGACGCACCATATTGTGCGGCTGTCCCATCAGTTCCTGGAGCGTATAGCCACTAACCTGCACAAAGGTGTCGTTGGCATGGGTCATGTAGCTCTGGAGATCGGTGGTCGACATAAGCGTGGTGTCACTATCCAGAGGGAATTCATTCTGGGTGACAAAGGATGGAGAGGACATGGCGGGCATTCCTTGCAGGTTATTCGAGTGTTAATTTTGTGGTTTATTGTTTTTTCGGCGGTTACAAATTTATCTTTAGTTGTTAAATCCGATCGAGATCGCAAATTTCGGCTAAACCGCACTTTCTGTACGCTTTTCTAATCGATTGATTTAAAATACTTTCGTAGAGAAATTACCTGCAAAGCATGATCTATTAACGCCCACTTAAGTGGCATCTTTCGCACCACTTCGGTGCAATTGACCTCATCCATCGCGCTCTCCCCTCTCCCCTTCATCCCATCAGGCTGGTATCGGCATGATTAAATATTGCGCAACATTATTTTAACCTGGTGTTTATCCCGATTTTCGTTAAGTCCGCTGAAGTGGCGTAATCCCTGCAATACTTAACGCAGTATCATGTGATACGCGATCCCCGGGAGCACATTTTGAACAGGTTACCTTCCAGCGCCTCGGCTCTTGCCTGTACCGCGCACGCACTGAATCTCATTGAGAAGCGAACGCTCGATCATGAGGAGATGAAACAACTTAACCGAGAGGTCATCGATTACTTTAAAGAGCATGTGAATCCTGGTTTTCTTGAGTATCGCAAATCTGTTACCGCCGGCGGGGATTACGGAGCCGTAGAGTGGCAAGCGGGAAGTCTGAACACGCTTGTCGACACCCAGGGACAGGAATTTATCGATTGCCTGGGGGGTTTTGGTATTTTCAACGTGGGGCACCGTAATCCAGTTGTGGTTTCCGCCGTACAGAATCAACTTGCGAAACAACCTCTCCATAGCCAGGAACTGCTCGACCCGCTTCGCGCCATGCTCGCGAAAACGCTGGCGGCCTTAACGCCCGGCAAACTGAAGTACAGCTTCTTTAGCAACAGCGGCACGGAGTCGGTCGAAGCGGCGATTAAACTCGCCAAAGCGTACCAGTCGCCGCGCGGGAAATTCACCTTTATCGCCACCAGCGGCGCGTTCCACGGGAAATCCCTGGGCGCACTGTCGGCGACCGCCAAATCCACCTTCCGCAAACCGTTTATGCCGCTGCTGCCGGGCTTCCGCCACGTGCCGTTCGGTGACATTAACGCCATGCGCACCGTGCTGAGTGAATGCCGTAAAACCGGCGACGATGTGGCAGCGGTGATCCTGGAGCCTATCCAGGGTGAAGGCGGCGTGATCTTGCCTCCGCAGGGCTATCTGCCCGCCGTGCGTCAGCTGTGCGATGAGTTTGGCGCGCTGCTGATCCTCGACGAAGTGCAAACCGGCATGGGGCGCACCGGCAAGATGTTTGCCTGCGAGCATGAAAACGTTCAGCCGGACATCCTGTGCCTGGCGAAGGCGCTCGGCGGCGGCGTGATGCCAATAGGCGCGACGGTAGCAACGGAAGAGGTGTTCTCGGTGCTGTTCGACAACCCGTTCCTGCATACCACCACCTTTGGCGGCAACCCGCTGGCCTGTGCGGCGGCGCTGGCGACCATCAA
>OOBY01000474.1_pt1 | contig 30392 bp, 31 predicted proteins | sample 1671751 | NCBI WGS metagenome assembly OOBY01 (sample SAMN06348189, study PRJEB24527) | human gut metagenome | biome: human gut; feature: ankylosing spondylitis patient; material: feces | host: Homo sapiens | place: China | collected 2015-10
TAATAAATGGCATATGTTACCTCATTTCTGCGCCGCAGGCGCGTGTATTCATGTGCTGATTATAGCACTTTACATATGTCAAAGAAACATATTAATTGTCAGCACCGTCAATAATGCCCACCAGCAATTTAAACGGCAGGCTGCGAAAAAACTATTTTTCTTCATTTAATAAAACACCTTCATTGGTGTAGTTAATAAAAATATAATATAGGCTGGGGAAAATAACAATGGAAAGGGTTGGGGGATTAAAGATAATATGGTTTGTCGAAATTTGTCGAAAAAAAGATGTTGAAGGGAGAGGAGAAAAGGGGGATAATGATATAAAATGCAAATGTGTTAGAAAAAATGGGAGGTGTTATGGCTAAATCGTCAAATCAAAAATTAAAGCTTATGTATCTTATGAAAATATTATTAGAATATACAGATGAAACACATAGTCTGACAATGGAAGAAATAAAGACTAAGTTAAAGTTATATGATATAAGTGCAGAGCGAAAAAGCCTTTATAATGATATAGAGAGTTTAAGATTATATGGATTAGATATAATTGGGACAAAGGAAGATAGAACATATTCTTATCATATTGGTAACAGACAGTTTGAATTAGCTGAACTTAAATTGCTTGTAGATTCTGTCCAGTCAGCCAAATTTATAACCGAAAAGAAATCAAAAGATTTAATTAAAAAGATTGAAGCATTTGCTAGCAGATACGAAGCAATCCAGTTGCAACGTCAGGTATTTGTTGCAGGTAGAGTGAAAACTATGAATGAAAGTATTTATTATAATGTTGATAGGATTCATTCGGCTATAGCAGATAATTTTCAAATAACATTTCAATATTTTCAATGGAATGTAGATAAAAAGATGGAATTAAGACATAATGGTATATGGTATAAAGTTAGTCCATGGTCATTGTCATGGGATGATGAGAATTATTATCTTATTGCTTATGATAGTGTAGAACATATAATAAAACATTTCAGAGTTGACAAAATGCTACATATTAAATCAATAAAAAAATTTAGAGAAGGGAAAAAGAGCTTTAATAATTTTGATATGGCAGCATATGCAAGGAAAATGTTTGGAATGTATGGTGGTAAAGAAGAATATGTACATATCAAATGTGATAATTTATTTGCAGGTGTAATGATTGACAGATTTGGAAAAGATGTATCAATGGTTCGCTTAGATGAAGAACATTTTGTGACAAATGTAGAGGTATCCGTAAGCCGACAATTTCTTGCATGGGTTATAGGTCTGGGTGAAGGGGTAACAATATTAGGACCACAATCGGTGGTTGATATGATGAAAGAAGAAATAAAAAGATTAACTAATCAATATGAATAAAGAACAAAAGTTTGGGATAAGAGGGATGTTTATTGGACAGTAAATATTGTATAATTTCAATAGAAAAAAATAAAGGCTTAAAAAGCCTTTTTAAATATCCACACTGTGGATGGTTCTTTCGAACGATTTGGAAAAATCTTTATTTGAACTTGTAGTGTAAATTCATATGATAGTCAATCTTATGAACAAATACATTATAAAACATATTTTATTTATAGTCAACTAAAAAAGAGAGGTACATTATGAAAAGTAGAAGGGAACAAGATTATTATTTAGGATTAGATATTGGAACAGAATCTGTGGGATATGCTGTAACAGATGAAAATTATAATATCCTCAAATTTAATGGAAAAAACATGTGGGGAAGCAGGTTGTTTGACGAAGCTCAGACTGCAGCTGAAAGAAGAACATTCAGAAGTGGTCGAAGACGACTTCAAAGACGAGCATGGAGAATACAGCTTTTACAGGAATTGTTTTCTGAAGAAATATCTAAAGTTGATCAATCTTTTTTTGTAAAAATGAAAGAAAGCCCATTGATATTAACGGATAAAACGAATGGACAAAAATATACATTGTTTAATGATGACGATTATTCTGATATTGATTATTATTCTGAATTTCCAACAATATATCATTTAAGAAAAGCGTTACTTATGGAAGATAGGAAATTTGACGTCAGACTGTTATATCTTGCTGTACATCATATAGTTAAGCACAGGGGACATTTTTTGTTTCAAGGTTCAGTCAATAACGCAACATCTTTTCATTCTGTATTTGATAATTTAAAGATATGCTTAAGAGATGAGTTTGAAATAGAATTAGTATGTCATTCAGAAGAAAAAATAGCTGAAATTCTTAAAGATAAGAAGAAATCCAAAAGAGATAAATGCAATGAAATATTTAATGAATTAAATGTTGATAAGAGTAATAAACAGATAAAGTCAATAGTTACACTTATTACTGGAATGAAAGCAAAAGTAGCTGATATATTTGATGATGAATCTTTATTAGAAATAGATAAGCCAAGTATATCTTTTTCTGAATCATCTTATGAAACGCTTCGGGTTGAATTAGAAGATGTATTAGGTGAACGATGTGGTGTTATTGATATTATAAAATGTGTATACGATTGGGCGATATTAGCAGACATCCTAGATGATGGGGAAATAAATGGAAAATCATATTTGTCAGTTGCAAAGGTTAATTTATATGATAAGCACAAAGAAGATTTGAGAATTTTAAAACAATTATTTAAGGAAAATCATAAAGTCTATAAAGAATTTTTCGTTGATGAAGGAAAAAGTAATTATTGTGCATATGTAGGATTTGTAAATTCTAACGGAAACAAAAAGAATATAAAAAGATGCAATAGAGAAGATTTTATAAAAAATTTAAAGGGTCAATTGGGAAAGATAGAAAAGACGGTCAGTAATCAGTCTGAATATGAATTCATAGAACAAGAAATTCAGGCAGATACTATACTTCCTATTCAGGTATCAAAGGATAATGGAGTGATACCATATCAAGTGCAAGAAATTGAATTAAAAGATATTTTAGCAAAAGCAGAAAAATATATGCCATTCTTGAGTGTAAAAGATGCAGATGGTTTATCTGTATCAGATAAGATTATTAAAATATTTGAGTTTAGAGTTCCATACTATGTGGGACCTTTGAATAGTTATAATAATACTAATTCTTGGATGGTAAGAAAATCTGATGGTAAGATTACACCATGGAATTTTGACAATAAAGTAGATAAAGATGCTTCTGCAGAAAAATTTATTAGAAAAATGACTAATAAATGTACATATCTCATTGGAGAAGATGTTTTGCCAAAACATGCACTTCTTTATGAGGAGTTTAATGTGTTAAATGAATTGAATAATGTCAAAATTGGTGCGAATAAAATGAATGTTGAATTGAAAAAAGACATTATCGAAAATTTGTTTAAAAAGAAAAAGAAGGTTACAGGTAGGAATTTAAGGGAGTATTTAAAAAGTGAAGGATTGATAAATGACGATGAGGAAATCACCGGATTTGATATAAATTTTAAAAGTTCGATGTCTTCATATCTTGATTTTAAAAAAATACTGGGAGATAAGATTGATAATTATTCTGTTAAGATTATGGTGGAACAGATAATTTTATGGATTACAGTATATGGTGATGAAATATCAATCTTAAAAAGAGTTATCAGAAAACAGTATGATGACAATCAGATATCAGATGAAGAAATTAAAAAAGTCAGTAGATTAAAATATCAAGGCTGGGGAAGACTCTCAAGAAAGTTTCTGGGTGAAATAGAAGGTGCTGATAAAGAAACCGGAGAGATTAGGACGGTAATAGGTGCGCTGAGAGACACGCAGGATAATTTAATGCAGCTTTTAGGACAGAAATATACATTTTCAGAGACAATAGAAAATATTAACAATAAAAATATGAAAGAAATAGCGACTATTTCATATAAGGATATTGTTGAAGATATTGCTGCTTCGCCTTCTATTAAGAGAGCAGTATGGCAGGTTATATTAATTTCTGAAGAGATAAGAAAAATTATGGGAAAAGAGCCTGCTAAAATATTTGTAGAAGTTGCAAGAGGAGCTGGCGAAAAGAAGCGTACAGTATCCCGAAAAGATAGATTAATAAGCTTGTATGAAAGTTGTAAAGACGAATCAAAGGATTGGAAAAAAGAATTAGAACAACGACCAGAGGATGATTTTCACAGTATTAAATTATATCTGTATTATACACAGATGGGTAGATGCATGTATTCGGGAGAACCTATAGATTTGTCAAGGTTGTCAGATGCAAATGTTTATGATAGAGATCACATTTATCCGCAATCAAAGACAAAAGACGATTCGTTGGATAATCTTGTTTTGGTAAAAAGAGAACTTAATGCTAAAAAAAGCAATGGAATGATTTCGAGTGAAATACAGAAAGACAGGCACGGTTTCTGGAAGGAATTATTAAATAAGGGGTTTATTTCACAAGAAAAGTATTATAGATTGATGAGAAAAGATTCACTTACTGATGAAGAACTTGCAAGTTTTATTAATAGGCAGTTGGTTGAAGCAAGGCAGTCAAGTAAAATTGTAATTGGATTATTTAATAGAATGTATCCAGATTCAAAAGTGGCATATGTGAAGGCTAATCTGGTTTCAGATTTCAAGAATATGGATAATGTTAAGATAACAAAAGTGCGCTCTTTAAATGACTATCATCATGCAAAAGATGCATATCTTAATATAGTTGTAGGAAATGTATATTTTGAAAAATTCACTAACAATCCATTACAATGGTTAAAGAAGAATAGAAATGCTGAATATAGTCTTAATCAAATGTTTAATTATGACCTTATTAAGAATGACAAAGTTATATGGAAAAGAGGTAATAATGGAACACTAAGGGATGTGTTGAAAAATATAAACAAGAGGGATATACAATATACACAGCAGGTTACAACCATTAAAAGAGGTCAAAATGGAGGTTTGTTTAATCAACAATTGGTAGGTAAAGATGAAAATGCCAGTATGCCAGTAAAAAAAGGACGAGATGTAAACATATATGGAGGATACAAATCAATAACACCAGCATTTTTTACTCTTATTGAATCAGAAGATAAAAAGGGTAATAAACAAAGAAGTATAGAGTCCGTACCTTTATTTATGAAAAATCAGTTTTTAAATGATTCAAATAGTTGTATGGAATATTTTGAGAATGTGTATGGATTAAAGAATCCAAAGGTAGTGATATCTCAGATACGGAAAAATACATATTTGATCATAGATGATTTTCCTGTTTTGCTTAGAGGCTCTACAGGAAAGCAGTTAATATTACAATGTGCTGTACAATTAATGGTATCACAAGAACAAGAAAGATATTTGAAGAAGCTTGAGAAGTATATCCAAAAGAATTCTCAAAGGAAGGATAAGAAACAAAATCTTCCAGTTACAGAGTATGATGGTTTAACACAGGAGAGCAATATAAGAATTTACGATACGTTTATTGATAAATTAACCAATACAATATATAGCAAAAGACCAGCTAATCCTGTTGATAAATTAAAAAACAAAAGAGAAATATTTGAACAATTATCAGTAGAATGTCAATGTATAGTTTTAAATGAAATATTACATTTGTTTCAATGTAAACCTATTATGGGAGCTGATTTAAGTATGCTTGGAGAGGCAAAAGCTACTGGTATAATAACAAAGAATAAAATTATATCAACTTGTAACAATGTTATAATTGTTAATCAATCAGTTACGGGATTGTTTAAGCAGGAGACGGACCTGCTTAATATATGAGCTGGCGTATAGTAGTCATATCTAATAGTGCTAAACTTGAGTACAAAATGGATTACATGATAGTCAGACAGTCAGAGATAACTAAGATACATTTGAGCGAAATATCAATGCTTATAGTAGAATCAACAGCTGTATCTCTGACTGCCGGGCTTCTTAGTGAACTTACTAAGAGAAAAATAAAAGTTATATTTTGTGATGAAAAAAGAAATCCATCATCAGAATTAGTAAGCTACTATGGAAGTCATGATACAAGTGCAAAAGTAAGGCAGCAGGTTGGGTGGACTGCTGAAATTAAGAAAATGATGTGGACAGAAATAGTCTCTGAAAAAATTAGAAATCAACAAAGATTTTTAGAAGATTTAGGTAAAAAAGAAAATGTAATGCTTACTGAATATTTAAAGGAGATTCAGCCAGGAGATACAACTAATCGAGAAGGACATGCTGCAAAGGTATATTTTAACGCAGTGTTTGGTATGGATTTTTCAAGGAGTTTAGATATACCTATTAATGCAGCATTGAATTATGGATACGGAATAATATTATCAACTTTTAACAGAGAAATAGTATCTAATGGTTATATTACACAATTGGGATTGTTTCATGATAATATGTTTAATCAGTTTAACCTCGGTTCAGACTTAATGGAGCCATTCAGAATACTTGTTGATAGAAAAGTATATGAAATGAAACCAGAAAAGCTTGAGAAAGAAGAAAAGTTACAACTTGTCAATATACTTAATCAGGAGGTTACAATTGATGGAAAAAGAAACTATGTTGTAAATGCAATAAAAATATATTGTAAAAGTGTATTTGATGCTATTAATGATAATGATGTGTCTTTAATAAGGTTTTATTCTAATGAGTTATAGATATATGAGAGTAATAGTAATGTTTGATTTACCCGTCTTATCATCATCTCAGATAAGAGAATATAATAAATTTAGGAAATTTTTAATTAAAAGCGGTTTTCTGATGATGCAAGAATCTATATACTGCAAGCTAGCTTTGAATGCTACTGTTGTTGATGGAATTGTCTCTAATGTAAAGAAGAATAAGCCACCGCAGGGATTGGTGCAGATATTAACACTTACTGAGAAACAATATTCAAAAATGGAGATAATAGTAGGAGAAAATACTAATTCTACATTGGATGATGATAGGAGGTTAATAGTATTGTGAAGATTGTAAAAGAACAATTTGAATGTCCAATAGAGTTAGAAGAAGGGAGGGTTGCTGTCTTAATATTAGAGAAACAGGAAAAATTCACAGATTTTGTCAGTGAATTGAAAGAACAGCTTTCAGATAATGATTCAGGCTGGATTTTATCAGATAATGGAGAAATATTACCATTTTCAAAAAAATTAGAATTGATAATAGATCCATTTGCCACAGACCTTAATCAAAAAAGAGTTTTAACAAAACTGTATTCTGTTATGGAAAAGAGTGTGGTTGAGAGCGAAATGATGAATGAGTGGAGAATACTATACTCATCTATGTTGAGCATGGTATCTAATGTAATGGATAATATGCCGTATATATTGCAATGTAATCAAGAAGGTAATGTTACAGACCTTTTTAAACAGTTAGATGTTAAATTCGAGACTAATCCTGAGAATTTATTGGAAAAACTGATTGATTACATATGTGTAATTAGTGAAGTGTTTGGTAAGAAAGTATTTGTTTTAGTCAATATGAAATCATATTTTACAAAAGATGAATTAAAGATGCTGTATAAGAAAATGTTTTATGAGAAAATATACTTATTGCTAATTGAAAACCACGATAGTAATGATATTATTGAGGAGGAAAAAGTAACCATTATAGATAAAGATATGTGTGTTATTATTAAAAGTTAGAATAAAAATGTTATCATTATGAATGTACCCATGTTATGTAGGAACATGTTTACTCGGTGAGAATCGGATTTGAGGTTTGAGAGTAGTGTAAATTCATATGATAGTCAAACCACTTCATTATACTATCTGCCATCCTGTTCGTTTGAGAGTAGTGTAAATTCATATGATAGTCAAACAAGCGTTTGCAATACATTTGTTACCACTGGGTTTGAGAGTAGTGTAAATTCATATGATAGTCAAACAAGTTTCTTTTTGTTTTCATCGAGGTTCTTGTTTGAGAGTAGTGTAAATTCATATGATAGTCAAACGTGGCAGGGTGATAGATATAAAGAATTAGTGTTTGAGAGTAGTGTAAATTCATATGATAGTCAAACGGAACAGTCAATGTTATAACTCTTGTATGCGTTTGAGAGTAGTGTAAATTCATATGATAGTCAAACAGAATGGCACACTTGTGATAGGTGCGGAAAGTTTGAGAGTAGTGTAAATTCATATGATAGTCAAACATAGCTGTTAGCTTTATCTTGTACCATTGGTTTGAGAGTAGTGTAAATTCATATGATAGTCAAACACTTAAATCCGTTTTCATCTTCTCGGAGTAGTTTGAGAGTAGTGTAAATTCATATGATAGTCAAACACAACTGAAATGAGTGGCATTTCTATATTCGTTTGAGAGTAGTGTAAATTCATATGATAGTCAAACTCTTTAACAATCTTGCACCTTTGGTAGTTAGTTTGAGAGTAGTGTAAATTCATATGATAGTCAAACGCTTTTAATGCCATATTCCAAGGGCTGTCTGTTTGAGAGTAGTGTAAATTCATATGATAGTCAAACTGACGCGTCAATGTTCATTGGCAAGCCAAGTTTGAGAGTAGTGTAAATTCATATGATAGTCAAACCTGTCAATCTCGAATCCGTATGCACTTCTGGTTTGAGAGTAGTGTAAATTCATATGATAGTCAAACTAATGTTGTATATAAAAGTGACAGATGTACGTTTGAGAGTAGTGTAAATTCATATGATAGTCAAACGGAATAAGAAAAATTGACAAAGGCGAGTTAGTTTGAGAGTAGTGTAAATTCATATGATAGTCAAACTGTTTTATGGTTGCTTTGTAACGCGTATACGTTTGAGAGTAGTGTAAATTCATATGATAGTCAAACAGTCTTGTACACTTAGGAAAGAAAACCGCAGTTTGAGAGTAGTGTAAATTCATATGATAGTCAAACCCGCCACCTTCTTCTGTATTGTCTGTGTTGGTTTGAGAGTAGTGTAAATTCATATGATAGTCAAACCACAATGTACAATGCCGTACTCTTCCGTGTGTTTGAGAGTAGTGTAAATTCATATGATAGTCAAACGGATAGTGGGATTGCATAGTGAACAAAGAGTTTGAGAGTAGTGTAAATTCATATGATAGTCAAACACAACCGCCGTCTATGTGTATTCCGTCACTGTTTGAGAGTAGTGTAAATTCATATGATAGTCAAACTTGTCCACTTAGACACATCTATGTAGTCCGGTTTGAGAGTAGTGTAAATTCATATGATAGTCAAACGGACAAAAGAAGAAACGATCAAAGCTGTATGTTTGAGAGTAGTGTAAATTCATATGATAGTCAAACTTTGGGACGTTCCCATGACGTTGGATTTGCGTTTGAGAGTAGTGTAAATTCATATGATAGTCAAACTATTATATGGCGTATACTGCCCCGCATGGTGTTTGAGAGTAGTGTAAATTCATATGATAGTCAAACTATTATATGGCGTATACTGCCCCGCATGGTGTTTGAGAGTAGTGTAAATTCATATGATAGTCAAACACAAACAGATTACCCCCAAAAAGCTTAGCGGTTTGAGAGTAGTGTAAATTCATATGATAGTCAAACGAAATAAAAGAATATTACGAAACAAGATTCGTTTGAGAGTAGTGTAAATTCATATGAAAGTCAAACCAAGATGCATATATAGGTGGCTATTATAATGTTTGAGAGTAGTGTAAATTCATATGATAGTCAAACAGCATTCAATCCACTGCACAGCGCACTGTCGTTTGAGAGTAGTGTAAATTCATATGATAGTCAAACTGCCGACCTTCCATCCTGTTCCCTCAAAGGGTTTGAGAGTAGTGTAAATTAATATGATAGTCAAATAACGCCATTTGCAGGAAAGATGTTGAGAGAGTAAGTAATACTTATAGGTATTACGCAATCAACTTCAACACAGTTACTATTCTTTTGTTGCAAATGCAAAGAAACCCAAAGGATATGTTAAAATCACACCGCCAAAGGCAAGCCAAAGAACAAAAATAGAAGCCTGCATTCTGCATATGTAAGAATTGCAGGATAACAGAATGTGAATATCAGATATAAAAAACAGAGGAGCACACACATGAACACCCAACCATTCACCATATCACCAATTCCAGATGACATATTTGCAAAGATGCAGGGGAAATCATTTAAGGACAACTGCACCGTGCCAAGAGAAGATTTGCGGTATCTTAAAGTTTTGCATGTCGGATTTGATGGGAAAACGCACATAGGTGAGCTGGTTGTGAACAGGCTGATTGCTGATGACGAGAAGTCGATGAGTGATAATAATTCTTCAGCGTTTAATTTCAGATACATTTCCTATTCAACAAAGCTGTCAAAGCATGCGTTAGGGCTGGCGGTTGACATCAACACGCTTTATAATCCTTATGTGAAATATGTTGATGGCAGAAGAAATGTAGAGCCTGCCAATGCTGAAAAGTATACAGACAGAAGCATTGAATTTCTACATAAAATCGACCATGACGATTTGTGCTATAAGGTATTTGCAGAACATGGATTTGAGTGGGGCGGCGACTGGGAACATGCAAAAGATTACCAGCATTTTGAGATGCCAGATGAGTGGATTGAGAAAAGTTCGTGCGGAAAAATGTGATATAATATAAAAGTTCGTGCGGAAAAATGTAATGCAACACAAAAATTCGTACATAAAAGTGCGGTAAAATACATTTTTACGTCGATAAAAATGTTGACCATATCCTCTTAAAGGAATCAAATATTATACATAGGATAACCACTTTCACATCAAGGTAAGTGACAATAAATCAGTTCTTAAGTAAAAATGTATTAAGAAAACGGTATATTTCAGAACTAACTATACAAAATGCACAAACACTTGCGTAAATCTTTGTAATTTTAAGCCATTTCATTTTTATCTTTATTATGGTATTTTTAGCATCAGAGGCGATTTATTTTGCATGATATCGGACACTGCCAGCAAAATAACGCCTCTTTTGCTATTTAATCTATAATGTATGGGAGGTTAATAATGATTAAGAAGGCAAGAAGGGTTTTTGCAGCTGTTGTTGCAGTATTATTAGTATGTTTTACAGCAGCACCAGCGTTGTCAGCTAATGCGGCAACACAGAATTCATGGAATTTCAAGAATTCTAATTTTAAGAAGTTAGGAACTATTAAATCAAGTACTACAGTAGACGGACTTGGTCTTATGGCAACAAGCAGTAAGAATATGAAGGTTAAGGCGGAATCTGTAACAGTAGATGGCACAGCATATACATATTGTCTGGCTCTTTCTGGTACAGGCACTACATCATACCGTTCAGTTAAGGTACCAGTGTCAGGTTCTGATACAATAAAGGTAGTGTTAAGAAGCAGTGGAAGCTCTACCCGTAATTTAATCGTAGCTGATTCTAATGGAAAGAAGCTTGGAACTATTGCAGCTAATAAGACAGCTTCTTTAGGAACATATTCATATTCAGGTTCTAAGGGATACATATATCTGTATTCAGAGAACAGTGGAATTAACATTTACAAGGTACAGGTTGATTCTAAGGACAGCTCATCATCTGGTTCTTCATCAGGAAGTTCATCAGGTTCAGGCAGCTCTTCATCAGGAAGCAGTTCATCTTCAGGTTCATCTATATCAGGTGATTATGTGGTTAAGGCAGGTGGTATGTCTTTAGCAGATGCACTTAAGAAGGCTAAGTCAGGACAGACAGTAGTTATTGATGGAACAGTTAAGTCCGGAGCTGTTTCACTTCCAGCAGATGTTAATCTTGCAGGAAAGAATAATGCGACAATAGATTTCTCACAGACAAGCGGAAGTTCAGGAAGAGGAATTACATTATCAGGTAATGGAAGTACACTTTCTAACATTACAGTTAAGAATGCTTCTGATAATGGAATCTTTATTTCAGGTTCTAATAATACATTAAAGTATGTAACATGCTGCTATAATGAAGATGCAGGTTTTCAGGTAAGCAACGGAGGAGCTAATAACAAGTTTTATAATTGCAAGTCTCATCATAATGCAGATGCCAAGGGTGAGAATGCTGATGGTTTTGCAGTAAAACTTCATTCAGGTGAAGGCAATTATTTTGAAAACTGTGTAGCTGAATACAATAGTGATGATGGCTGGGATTGTTATGCAGCTCATGGAGCAGTAACACTTGTAAACTGCCAGGCTAACTACAATGGATACTGTGACGGAATTTATGGTGATGGTAACGGATTTAAGATGGGTGGAGTAGATAACAAAACACCAGGAAAGGCAGCTCACCTTGATCCTCTTAACCATAAGCTTATTGGATGTACAGCTAAGGGAAACTATGCTAATGGTTTCGATAGAAACAACCAGAGTGGTGTTGTAACAATGAAGAATTGTATTTCAGATTCTAATAAGGGTAATAATTATCACTGGCCACTTACAGGAAAACCATCTGCACTTGGTTATAAAGTAACATTTGGCAAGGCTATTATTGAGGATTGTACTAATATTAATGGAAAAGTTAATATTACAGGAGCAACTCTTAAGGGTAACTGTAAGGGATTCTAGGATAATGGCTGATTGTAATAATATGGTTTACAATACAATATTATAATTTATAACAAAATAATAAAACGCATGTCCGATTTTTTCAATCTGGCATGCGTTTTTTATCGTTAATCCAATTCGTTAAGATCAGTCAATTATATGATGATTAAGCCATCTGCGGGAGTGGAAACGTATAGTGAACACGATACCGCGCACAGTCCAGTCGGCAAACATTCCAATCCATACAGCAATAGGACCAAAGCCATATACACGGCATAAGAATATAGTAAAGCTTACACGACATAACCACATGCTTGCACATGATGTTATCATTGAAAATTTCACGTCTCCGGCGGCACGCATTCCGTACGCCGGAATGAATGACAATACCCATGATATTGGCTTGGTTATTGTTATGAAAAGAGTCATCTCAAAACACATTCTTGCACTTTCTGCTTCCATTCCACCGAGTATGGTAATCGGCCTGCACAATGCAAATACAACAAGACAGCTTATAATAATGGCAGCTTCAGCCATTTTACTGAGCTTCTTTATATAATATATGGCTTCATCTTTTCTTCCGGCTCCAATGCACTGGCCAACTATAGTCATAAGTCCGATACCTACACCCTGTGCGGCAACTCCGTTAAGGTTTTCAAGAATATTGGTCACAGCATTTGCAGCGATGGCAGCAGTTCCAAGCGTTGAAACTGTTGACTGGATTGCCAGCTTTCCAAACTGGAACATGCTGTTTTCAATACCTGAAGGAATACCAATATATAAGACTCTCTTAATTAAATCCCAGTCGGGACGGATTGTGTAATATCTGTTTACGCAGATAGTCTGAGAAGGGTTTCTTAATTTAATAATTACAACAACTGCACAGAAAACTCTTGATGCAAGTGTTGATAGTGCAGCCCCTGCAACACCCATGCCAAGTCCGAATATAAGAATCGCATTACCACCTATATTAAGGAAGTTGGATATTATTGATATTATCATAGGGCTTTTGCTGTCCTTCTGGGCTCTCATAATGGACGCGCCAGCGTCATACAGACCAATGAATGGAAATGACAACAGGGTAAACAGGAAGTACGCCTGTGAATCAGCCATAACCTCAGCTTCTACCGAACCAAAGATGAACTTAAGCATTGGTACACGAAGAATGAGACATATTGCTGATATGAAAACCGACAGCACTGTCATGACAAGAAATACCTGTCTCGCAGCGCGGTTGGCACCTTTAGGGTTGCTGCTTCCTATGTACTGGGAACACAGGATTGCACCTCCGGCAGCAAGTGCTGACAAGGCCTGTATTACAAGAATATTGATGGAATCAACAAGCGATACTGCTGAAACAGCAGATGCACCTACATTACTTACCATCATAGTATCAACAGTTCCCATAAGTGAAGCCAAGAGATTTTCCAGCATGATAGGAATAAGAAGTTTCCTTATATCTACATTAGAAAAAATGTGGTCAGAATTATTAGTCATTGAAATTACTCCATAATATTTTACAAACTAAAATGCAACTAACATAATTTATTCCTAAGAACAGATAAAGTCAAGTATATATGTTGATAAAACATGTCAGAAAGAACATATTGGCATAAAATACTTGACTTTATAATATAATTATGATATCTTAACAAAGCATTGAGATATCAGTGATTATGCGGGTGTAGTTCAATGGTAGAACACTAGCCTTCCAAGCTAGATACGTGGGTTCGATTCCCATCACCCGCTCTATTTTTTTGTCTAAGTGAATTATTTCAGGGTGATGTGAATCGAACCCACGGGTTCGGTCTCCGCTTCGCTCCGGTCGGTGCCAAGCAGGTGCCACAGGCACCTGGCACCCCATCACCCGCTCTATTTTTTTTTCAAGTGAATTATTTCAGGGTGATGTGAATCGAACCCTTACTGAATCTTTGCTTTGATTGCTTCATTATATTTGCAGGTCGGGTAAATAAGTGTTATAACAGAAGTGCCAGATATATAAGGGGCAGAAAAGGTGAGTTTATGAAATTAAAGAAAGCAGCGATATGGGGGATTGCAGTGGTTTTGCTTGCAGGAGGTATTGCCGCAGGGGCTGTGGTATTGAATGGCAGACCGGAAACTAAAGATAATCTTATTAATATGGCTAAGATCATAAAACCACGGGGAGATAAAACACATGTAATTGTGAAGGTCTCACAGAATATCGGTACAGAAGATTATACAGAACCTTATGAAGATGATAAGGATTATTCAAATGATACTGTATCAATTGCCTGCTGGGGCGACAGCATGATGGAAGGCTTTGGCTCAGATGATGCTTATATACTTACTAAAGCAGGAAGAGTTGATATAAGTTATTACACTGCACCATATACTTTAGGAAAGCTTACAGGTCTTAATACATTTAATTTTGGTGTATCAGGGGAGACATCAGCGGAGATAGCGAGAAGAGCTGGTGGCCTTAAGATGCATACTGACCGTAATCTTAATCTTAACAAGAATACATATGAAGATGTATGCCTTATGGATGATAAGGGGAATCCTGTTTATATGTATGATTTCAGCGGATATGGTATTGAATATAATGATTATCCTGATACTGTATATATAGATGGCGTATTATGTCAGATTGATAAGAAACGAGATATTGAAGATTACTGGGAAGATATGGAGGATGATGACTATAATATAGAGGATTATATGGTCAGCATCAGAATATGTGATGATACAGGTCTTGAACAGCCTGATTATATGTTTATTCCACAAGGTACTGCTGTTATAACTAAAGCAGCATATGATCATAAGGATGATATTCTTGTGCTTGAGATGGGAAGTAACGGTGGATGGGATGACTATGATGAGCTTATTTCCCAGTATCAGGCAGTGATTGATTATACAGGCTGTGAGAATTATATCATAGTTGGGGACACGGATGATCCAGGAACATCTCTTGCAGACAACAGCCAGTCATATCTGGAGGATGGAGATGACTATGTAGGAGCTGATGACACTGCATGGGAAGCAGCGCTAAGAGAAGCATTTGGAGAACATTTCTTTAATACAAGAGTCTATATGATTCAGAACGGGCTGGATGATTGTGGTTTGAAAAAGGAAAAGATAGATGAGTTATATGGAGCGTTTGGGTATATATCTGTGAAACTCCGTTCAGACTGGACACATTTTAATGCGTATGGATATTATTCTAAGGGCGTAGGAATCTATAAAAAAGGTGTTGAACTTGGATATTGGGAATAGTCTGTCCAATGTTTTATAAAGGAAATTTACAATGAGTAAGAATAAATACGAAATAGATATGTGCAATGGCACAATAATGGATAAGTTAATATCGTTCTCAGTGCCATTGATGCTTTCAGGAATATTACAGCTAATGTTTAATGCTGTAGACATAATTGTTGTTGGAAGATTTGCAGGAAGCCAGTCGTTAGCAGCAGTAGGTTCAACGACAGCGCTTATTAATATGTTTGTTAATCTTTTCATAGGAGTTTCTTTGGGAGCAAATGTACTGGCTGCCAGATTCTATGCGTCAGGCAAACATAAAGAGATGTCAGAGACAGTGCATACTGCGATAACATTTGCAGCAATAAGCGGAGTTGTGATGGCGCTGATAGGCGTGCTGATGGCTAAGCCGGCACTTGAGCTTATGGGAACACCGGATGATGTAATTAACCTCTCAACACTGTATATGAGAATATATTTTCTTGGTATGCCATTCTTTATGCTTTATAACTATGGTGCGGCTGTTCTTAGAGCAGTTGGTGATACCAAGAGACCGCTGATGTTTCTTATAGCAGCGGGAATTATAAATGCATGCCTTAATATGGTACTTGTTATTGTGTTTAACTTAGGGGTTGCAGGAGTGGCAATCGCAACAATATTTTCACAGTTTATATCGTGTGTGCTTGTATTAAGATGTCTGAATAAGACAGATGCAAGTTACCAGTTGAGATTCTCAAAGCTAAAGATAAAGGGATACTATCTTAAACAGATATTTCAGGTTGGAATTCCGGCAGGAATACAGAGTACAGTTATTAATTTCTCAAATGCTTTGCTGCAGTCGTCGGTTAATTCATTCGGTTCAACAGCAATGGCAGGATATACAGCAGCCAACAATATTCTTGGTTTTCTATATGCATCAATTAATTCAGTAACACAGGCCTGCATGAGTTTTACAAGTCAGAATTATGGTGTAAGAAAGTTCAAGAGAATGGACAAGGTGCTTATAGATTGTGCAATACTTTCGGTAGGAGCATCACTTGTATTTGGCTGCGGTGCATATATATTTGGTGATAAAGTGCTTATGATATACACTAACAGTGAAGATGTTATCAAATGTGGTGTTGAGATATTATCAATTACTACAGTACCATATTTCTTATGTGGAATAATGGATCTGTTTCCGGGCGCGCTTCGTGGAATGGGGTACTCGCTAGTACCTATGATATTATCGGTTATTGGTACTGTAGGAATGAGAATATTCTGGATATTCGTCATATTCCCAAGTCACAGAACTCTTTATGACCTGTTCATATCATATCCGGCATCATGGACGGCAACGATAATTATGCAGGTTATATGTTTCCTGGTAGTACGTCGAAAAGTGCATTCACAGATTAATAAATGATTATAAAATATTTAAGCCATTCCGGAAGGAGTGGCTTATTAACTATAAAGTTCTTCAAGAGTCCTGGCTATCTCGCCAGCATCACAGTCACATCCGTTTTCTTCCCATTTTAAAAATGTATTAAGCAATCCGCCAGAGTAACAGTATAGTCTGTACTCAGAGTAATTCTTAGGATTCGTAAAATATTCAGACATAAAATTATTAATACTGTTAATAAGAATAGAATGAAGTCCACATCTTGAAAGAGTAAGAAAATAATCCTTATACCGGTTAAAGAATTCAAGTGCAAAAAGAATGTGGGAATAATCAAGAAAGCTCCCGTTTTCAGGGTTGTTGGCACATTCTTCCAGATATTCAATTATAATAATATTAAGATAGTCGCATAGTGCATCATGGATTGATTCATAATATTTATAAAAAGTTATGCGTGATACACCGGCACATTTCGCCACACTCGTAATTCGAATCTTATCAAAATCAGTGTCTTTAAGAAGCTTGATTATTGCTTCACCTATGCACATTCGTGTAAATGTATTTTTAGAATCTTTGTTAACTATATTCATAATGTACTCCTGAAATATACAAAAACGCTATTTTTGTATATTGTAACACTATAAGTTATAAAATACAATATGACATAGTATTTAAAACTACATCAAAACGGAGTATATCCGGCAAACAGGAGGATTAATAATGAGATTAGTAGCAGATTCAGCATGCGATATAAAAGAACTTAGGGGAATGGTTTTTAAGGCAGTTCCGCTTACAATATCTACAGATAACGAGGAGTTTTGTGATGATGGGCAGCTTGATATTCACAGAATGCTTGATATTCTTGAAAAACATAAGGGACGTTCATATACTGCGTGCCCTGGAATAGATGCATGGCTTGAAGCTTTTGGTGATGATGATGAGATATTTGTTGTAACAATAACTGCAGGAATGTCAGGAACATATAATTCTGCAATGGCAGCGAGGGCAGTATATCTGGAGGAACATCCACAGGCTAAAGTCAGGGTAATAGATTCTAAAAGCACTGGTCCACAGATGCGTATTATACTGGAACAATTGCAACAAATGATTGAAGAAGGAAAGAAATTTGAAGAGATAGATGGAGCGATAGATGCATATATGCAGAAAACAAGACTGTTCTGTTCATTAAAATCATTGCATAATCTTGCACAGAATGGCCGTGTAAGCAAGGTTGTAGCATCGGCTGCGGAGGTTCTTGGCATAAGTGTAATAGGAACAGCAAGCAGTCATGGAACATTGGAAGCAATCGGTAAATGCAGAGGTGATAAAAAGCTTCTTGTAAAACTGCAGGCATTACTTGACGATGCAGGATATGAAGGCGGAAAGCTGAGAATATGTCATGTTGAGAATGAAGCTCTTGCAGATAAGATAGCAGATATGATAAAGCAGGCATATGGTGCTACGGATGTGTGTGTATATAAAGCAGGAGGATTATGCAGTTATTATGCTGAGCGAGGCGGAATAATACTCAGTTGTGAAACAAAATAAATACTTTGAATATCAAAATAGTATTGACAAACCTGATTTGTGATCTTATAATTAGCTCAAATATATTAGTTAAATATATTTAGATAAAATTATTTAAGGAGAACAAAACAATGACATTTGAAAAGGTAAAAGAAATTATTATGGATACTATTAACTGCTCAGAGGATAAGATTACATTAGAAGCGAATTTAAAGGATGATCTTGGAATTGATTCACTTGATTCTATGGAACTTATGATGGCAGTTGAAGATGCTTATGGAATTACCGTTCCAGAAGAAGAACTTCCTAATCTTACATCAGTTAAAGCAATTGTTGAGTATGTTGACAAGAATGCAGCTTAACATAAAGATTTTAAGGAAGACAGTTTGTTATGGATATTAATGATATTTATAGGATTATAGATAAGTTTGATGCAAGTGGATGCAGCGAACTGAATCTGGAGATGAATGGCGTATGCCTTGGACTGAAGAAAACAATGCACGAAGCCAAATGTGATGTGCCTGTAAAGAAAGATAATGTTCGCATTAATACAGAACAGGAACAGACCGTTACAACTATTCAGGACGTACAGCCACAGTCAGATGAGCATATTAAAGAAATTAAAGCACCATTGGTTGGAACTTTCTATACAGCAGCAGGTCCTGATGAGGAACCTTTTGTAAAACCAGGGCAGAGCGTTCATGCCGGTGATGTTATTGGAATAATTGAAGCAATGAAGCTGATGAACGAAGTTACAGCAGATTGTGACGGTACGGTTAAGGAAGTGGCAGCAGAGAATGGCACTATGGTTGAGTATGGACAGCCGCTTGTAATCCTTAATTAACGGAGGTAGCAGAAGTGTTTAAGAGAATACTGATAGCAAACCGTGGTGAAATAGCGTTAAGGATAATCAGATGCTGCCGTGAGATGGATGTAGAAACCGTAATTGTATATTCAACAGCCGATAAGGATTCACTTGCTGTTATGGCAGCAGACAAGGCAGTTTGCATTGGACCGGCAAAGGCGGCTGAAAGTTATCTTAATCAGGATGCGATAATAGAAACAGCAATACTGACAGGGTGTGAGGCAGTCCACCCTGGTTATGGTTTTCTGTCTGAGAATGCTGCATTTGCAAGAAAATGTGAGGAGAACAATCTTATATTTATAGGACCATCAGCAGACATAATAAGCAGCATGGGAGATAAACAGTCGGCAAGGCAGCTTATGATTGAATGCGGGGTTCCGGTTGTACCAGGCTCTGATGGTCTGGTTGCAACAGCAGAGGAAGCAGCACACATTGCAGAAAGAATTGGTTATCCGGTACTTATTAAAGCGTCAGCTGGAGGCGGTGGAAAAGGAATGCGCAAGGCATTCAGCAGAGAAGATATAGAAAATGCATTTGAAACCGCTAAGAGTGAAGCTAAAGCTGCATTTGGCAACGATGATATGTACATAGAGAAGCTGATAATCAATCCACGGCATATTGAGATACAGATTCTTGCAGATAAATATGGCAATACAATATATCTTGGAGAACGTGACTGTTCAATCCAGCGTAATAATCAGAAGCTTTTAGAGGAAGCTCCGAGTGCAAAATTATGTAAAGATCAGCGGACAGTCATGGGAGAGACTGCAGTAAGAGCTGCGAAAGCAGCAGGATATTATAGTGCAGGAACTGTTGAATTCGTTATGAATGAACAGGGTGACTACTATTTTATAGAGATGAATACGAGAATACAGGTTGAACATCCGGTAACTGAGCAGGTTACAGGTATTGACCTTATAAGAGAACAGATAAGAATAGCTGCCGGAATGAAGCTTAATATCACTCAGGAAGATACATGTGTCAATGGACATGCAATTGAGTGCAGAATAAATGCGGCTACACCGGGAGTTATTAAATTCTTACATTTTCCAGATGGTTATGGAGTAAGAGTTGAGAGCCATCTTTTTGAAGGTTATGAAGTGAGTCCGTTTTATGATTCAATGATTGCCAAGATTATAGTGACTGGAAGCAGCAGACTTGAGGCGGTAAGACGATTAAGAAGAGCTCTTGAGGAACTGATAATTGAAGGAGTTAAGACTAACAGAGAGTTCATGCATCTTCTTACATATCATAAGGATTTTATAAGAGGAAATTACAATACAGGTTTCTGGGAGAAGAATCATACCGAAATTGAAAAGTGGCTTAAGGAAGGAATTACAGTTAAATGAATATCAATGACATTTTCTTAAAGCGTAAGAAAAGGTGGGGTACTATCAACAGATTAAGGGATAGTGAGGAACAGGCAGACGGAAGCCTTACACCATCAAGAAGAATTGCACTTATAAGTGATGACAAAAGTTTCAGGGAATTGTATGCACAGGTTAAGACAGGCAATCCAAACAGCTTTCCGGGATATGAGAAAAAGGTTGAAGCAAACAGATTAAAGACAGGCCAGCAGGATGCAGTAGTTACTGGAACATGCCGAATTGGCGGAGTCAAAACAGCTGTTGCAGTTATGGATAAAAGATTTCTTATGGGAAGCATGGGAATTGCGGTAGGTGAAAAGATTACAAGACTCACAGAATATGCAATGAAAAGAAAACTGCCACTTATAATATTTGCTGCAAGCGGTGGAGCGAGAATGCAGGAAGGTCTTTTCTCGCTTATGCAGATGGCAAAGACAACAGCGGCAATTGAAAAGTTCAAGGATGCTGGTGGATTATTTATATCATATCTCACTAATCCTACAACAGGTGGTGTGAGCGCAAGCTTTGCAAGTCTTGGTGACATTATAATTGCTGAACCAGGAGCACTTATATGCTTTGCCGGGCCAAGAGTTATTGAACAGACTATCGGACAGAAGCTGCCGGAAGGCTTCCAGCACTCAGAGTTTCTGTTAGAACATGGTATGATAGATATGATAGTTGACAGAAAAGATATGAAGCAGACTTTATCAAAGATATTGAAAATGCATGTGAATACCGGAGGAGAAGCATGAGCAGTGAAAATGTTTTAACACCATATGAGAAAGTCCTTGCAGCCAGAAAAAGTGACCGTCCGGATATTATGAAATACATAGAAGTGCTTTTCGATGATTTTATAGAAATGCATGGTGACAGATACTATAAAGATGATAAAAGCCTTGTTGCAGGAATTGCTTCATTTAATGGAAAAACGGTAACTGTTATTGGAAACCGTAAAGGAAAGAATATAGAAGAGAATATAAGATATAACTTCGGAATGGCGTCACCTGAAGGGTATAGAAAAGCAGTCCGTGTTATGAAACAGGCTGAAAAATTCAGGAGACCTGTCATAACATTTGTTGACACGCCAGGTGCATATCCAGGCATGGAAGCAGAAAGCAACGGACAGAGTAATGCGATTGCGGGAAGTATAGCAGCAATGCTTAAGCTTACAGTACCTGTTATATCAGTAATCACAGGTGAAGGCGGAAGTGGCGGTGCATTGGCACTGGCAGCAGCCGACAAGGTGTATATGCTTGAAAATGCAGTATATTCGATTCTGTCTCCGGAAGGTTTTGCGTCAATAATATATAAGGATGCTAAGAAAGCACCACAGGCAAGTGAAATTATGAAGCTTACTGCACAGGAGCTTTTTACTGCCGGACTCGTTGACGGTGTAATTGCAGAAGGAGACAGGTGTTTTTCAGATATAGCAAGAATGTTAGAAAAAGAACTCGGAATTCTTGGCAGGATGAAATCAAAAGAGCTTGTTAATTCAAGATATGACAAATTCAGGAATATAGACAGGGGAGAGATAAAGTGAAAGGCATTCAGATAGTGTCCACAGGGAAAGCACTCCCAGAAGAGATAATTACGAATGATGACTTAAGCCGCATTGTTGATACAAATGATGAATGGATAACAACAAGAACAGGCATTAAGAAAAGATACAGATGTATACAGGAAAATACTACATCACTTGCAGTCAGAGCAGCATATGAAGCTGTAGAGGCATCGGGTGTGGATATTGCAGAAATAGGTGCAGTTATAGTTGCAACTTCAACTGCAGATAATGCATTTCCATCTACTGCAGCAATTGTACAGAAGGAACTCGGATTGGCAGAGAATGTACTTGCATTTGATTTAAGCAGTGCATGTACAGGTTTTCTGCATGCATTAAATGTTGGACAGGCACTGTTTAACAGCACTGATTATAAATACATACTGCTTATTGGCAGCGAACAGATGTCTAAGATATTAGACTATACAGACCGCTCAACATGTGTGCTTTTTGGAGATGGTGCAGGTGCAGTTCTTATAAAAGCGGCTGACAATATATATAAACAGGTTAATTACACAAGAGGCGATACAGATGTACTTGTATGCAAAGGTATAGGTGTACAGGATGCATATGTAAAGATGAATGGAAATGCGGTGTTTCGTTTTGCAGTTGATGTTCTTAAACAGGGAATTGATGAAATATTGAAAAAATCGGACATGACACTTGATGACATAGATTATATTGTGTGCCATCAGGCTAATGAAAGAATTATCAATCATGTAAAGAAAAAATATCCGGGACATGAAGATAAGTTCTATATAAATATAGCGGAATACGGTAATACATCAGCGGCAAGTATCCCAATAGCACTAGATGAGTTAGCACAAAACGGATGCTTTGACAAGGGCAGAAAGCTGATTCTTGCGGGCTTTGGGGCGGGGCTTAGCTGGAGCAGTGCTTTGATAGAGACATAATAAGGAGCAGCATAATGAGATTAGATAAGATGTTAGGAATAAAATATCCGTTTATACAGGGCGGAATGGCTAATATTGCAACAGGAGAATTTGCAGCTGCAGTTAGTAATGCAGGCGGACTGGGGCTTATTGGAGCTGGTGGAATGAACACGGATATGCTTCGTGAAAACATAAGAAAATGCAGAACACTTACGGATAAACCATTTGGTGTGAATCTTATGCTTATGAATCCGGAAGCTGATGCAATGGCAGAACTGCTTGTGGAAGAAAATGTAAAGATTGTAACAACAGGAGCAGGAAGTCCGGCTAAATATATGGAAAAATGGAAATCTAACGGAATGATGGTTATACCAGTTGTTTCGAGTGCAGCACTTGCAATAAGAATGGAGCGTTTCGGAGCTGATGCAGTAGTTGCAGAGGGAACAGAAAGTGGTGGTCATGTCGGCGAGATGACAACTATGACACTTGTCCCAAAGGTAGTTGACAGTGTGAATATTCCGGTTATTGCGGCCGGAGGAATTGCAGATGGCAGACAGCTTGCAGCAGCATTTGCACTTGGTGCTGCAGGTGTACAGATGGGAACTTGTCTTCTGGCAAGTACAGAGTGTCCTATACATGATAATTATAAGCAGGCAATACTTAAAGCAAAGGATAATGACACGATAGTTACAGGAAGAATTGCTGGTACTCCTGTGCGTGTTCTTAAAAATGAGATGTCACGCGAGTATGTAAAGCAGGAGAAGGCAGGTGCTGATAAGATGGAACTTGAGAAATATACATTAGGTTCTCTTCGTAAGGCAGTGTTTGACGGTGACACAATGAATGGCTCACTGATGGCAGGTCAGGTTGCAGGCCAGATTGATAAGATACAGCCAATTGAGAAAATATTTGAACAAATATATGAAGAATATGAGGCTGTGCGAAAGGAATTGTATGCAGATTAAGGACAAAGTGCTTGATGTTCCGGTAATTCAGGGCGGTATGGGTGTCGGAGTTTCTCTTTCATCCCTTGCAGGTGCAGTCGCAGCAAATGGTGCATGTGGAGTTATCAGTTCTGTTAATGCAGGTTATGATGAACAGGATTTTAAGAGCAGCCCCTTTAAGGCGAATCTAAGGGCACTTGATTACCATATTAAGAGAGCTAAGCAGATTGCAGCAGAAAGTGCAAAGAAGGGACTTGTAGCTGTAAATATTATGACGGCGGTTTCTCATTATGATGAAAGCTGTAAGACTGCAGTTTCAGCAGGGGCAGATATTATTATCTCAGGTGCCGGACTTCCGCTTAATCTGCCACAGTTTACTAAGGGAACAGATACACTGGCAGCACCCATTGTTTCAAGTGGCAGGGCTGCCAGGATAATTATGAAAACTTATAAGAAGCATTATGATGTGTATCCGGATATGTTCATTATTGAAGGAAGCATGGCAGGAGGACATTTAGGCTTTGGTGCAGATGATATTACACAGGGAAAAACACAGAGTAACGATGAAATATTGTCAGATGTACTTGCTGTAATAGAAGAGTACGGTGCGGATATCCCGGTTTTTGTCGCTGGAGGTGTGTTTGATGGCAAAGATATGGCACATTATGTAAATGCAGGTGCTGCAGGTGTCCAGATTGCGACAAGATTCATTGCTACCAATGAATGTGATGCTTCAGATACATTTAAACAGGCTGTTGTTAATGCAAAAAGAGAAGACATCCGTATTATTAAAAGTCCTGTTGGAATGCCGGCACGTGCAATTAACAGCCCACTGCTTGAAAGGCTTGATGCAGGAGAAACCTTCACGGCAAGAAAATGTAATGGTTGTCTTACAGCATGTAAGAAGGATGACAGTATACCATATTGCATAAGCAGGGCACTTATAGCAGCAGTTAAGGGTGACTGGGATAATGGACTGTTTTTTGCAGGAAGTAATGCAGACAGAGTTGACCGGATAATGAGCGTACAGGAACTTATTAATGAGATTATGACAGATTATAGATTGAATAAATCGGACATATAAGCTTTGGTTGAGCAAATCTGACATTGATTTGGAAAGGATAGGGAATGACTGAGAGAAGAAAAGCACTTATTACAGGTGCAAGCAGGGGAATAGGAAGGACTATATGCGTTAAGCTTGCAAGTGAAGGAACAGATATTGTATTCAGTTACCGTTCAGGCGATGAGGCTGCCAGTGAAACAGTTAATTTATGCAGAGAGTATGGGATTGAAATCCATGCAATTAAGGCAGATGTGAGTAATTCAGAGGAATGTGAGCGTTTAATTAGGGAAGCTGTGGATTTACTTGGCGGAAGAATTGATATTCTTGTCAATAATGCAGGAATTACTAAGGACAATCTTATTGGACGTATGAAGGATGAGGATTTCGATGCAGTTATAGATGTGAATCTAAAGGGTACATTTTACATGATGCGTGGAGTTTCAAGGCTTATGTTAAGACAGAGAGCAGGAAGAATTATTAATATGAGTTCTGTAGTTGGTGTTATGGGCAATGCAGGGCAGGTTAATTATTCTGCAAGTAAAGCAGGTGTTATTGGTATGACGAAGTCGCTTGCAAGAGAGCTTGCGTCAAGACATATAACTGTAAATGCGGTTGCACCGGGAATGATTGAAACTGATATGACTGGAGCAATGTCAGATGCTGTTAAAGAAAAAGTGGTGGAGAATATACCTTTTAAAGAGATGGGAAAGCCGGAAGATATTGCAGAAACAGTAGCATTTCTTGCGGGTGACGGAGCACGATACATAACCGGACAGGTACTTTGTGTAGACGGAGGAATGGCAATATGAGAAGAGTTGTAATAACAGGTATGGGAGCAGTTACTCCTGTCGGAAACAATGTTAATGATATGTGGGAAGCTGTAAAGGCTGGTAAATGTGGTATTGGTAAGATAACACATTTTAATACAGAAAACAGTGCAGTCAAGCTTGCCGGTGAAGTAAAAGGCTTTGACGCAGAGAGTATTGTTGATAAAGCAGAATTAAGGAAAATGGACGATTTCACGATATATGCACTTGCTGCTGCAGATGAAGCAGTGAAGGATTCAGCTATAGATTTTGGCAAAGAAGACACATTAAGATGTGGTGTTATATTATCAAGTGGAATTGGTGGACTTACAACTATACAGAGAGAATGCTTAAGAGGCGAAAGTAAAGGATATGACAGAGTTTCGCCACATTTTGTGCCAATGTCGATAACTAATATGGCGGCAGGACATGTTGCAATCAGATTCGGACTACATGGAATGTGTACATGTGTTGTTACTGCATGTGCCAGTGGAACCAATGCTGTTGGAGATGCATTAAGACAGATCAGGGATGGATATCAGGACGTGATTGTGTGCGGAGGTGCAGAAAGCTGTATAACTGATTTTGGAATTGGTGGTTTTACATCAATGCATGCATTAAGCAAAGCAGAAGATGTCAACAGGGCTTCTATTCCGTTTGATAAAGAGAGAAGCGGATTTGTTATGGGAGAAGGAGCAGGTGTGCTTATCCTTGAAGAGTATGAACATGCACTGAAAAGAGGCGCTAAGATATACTGTGAAATTGCAGGATATGGTTCAACATGTGATGCAAACCACGTTACAGCCCCTCTCGAAGACGGCAGCATGGCAGCACAGGCAATGACTGAGGCTGTTAAGGATGCAGGAATAAAACCAGAGAATATTGATTATATTAATGCGCATGGGACAAGTACAAAGCTTAATGATAAGGGAGAGACTAATGCGATAAAGATGGCATTTGGAGAACATGCGTACAAGCTTGCGGTAAGCTCAACAAAGTCGATGACAGGACATATGTTAGGTGCAAGTGGTGCTGTTGAGGCAATTATATCGGCACTTGCTGTAAAGAATAATATAATTCCACCAACTATTAATTATCAGGTGCCGGATGATGACTGTGATCTTGATATCGTTCCCAATAAGGCAAGAGAGTCAAGAGTTGATTATGCTATGTCTAATTCACTTGGCTTTGGTGGACATAATGCGTCTATCGTGCTTAGAAAGGTGGTGTAAAGATGCAGCTTAATTCAGATGAAATACAGCAGATTCTGCCACACAGATATCCATTTCTATTAGTAGACAGGATAACAGAGTGTGAACCTGGAAAGAAGGCTTGTGGTATTAAATGCGTATCTGCCAATGAAATGCATTTTGTAGGACATTTTCCACAGAAGAAGGTAATGCCGGGAGTACTTATTATTGAGGCACTGGCGCAGACTGGAGCAGTTGCTTTATTGTCGGAAGAAAAGAATAAGGGACATATAGCACTTTTTGCAGGAATTAAAAATGCTAAGTTTAAGGCTCAGGTAACACCTGGGGATGTGCTTTCCTTGTCATGCGAGATTATAGCAAGAAAAGGTCCTGTGGGAGTAGGAAAGGCAGAAGCTTATGTTGACGGAAAACTTGCAGTGTCAGCTGAACTTACATTTGCAATAGAATAGAGCTATTGTTATAATAATAAACAATTAAAAAAGCTTTGGAGGTAAAGTAAGGTGCTGCAGGATTCTTTTAGTAAGGTATATACGAAGTTTAAGATGCATTTTTATCAGAAAATGTTTGAAAAGCTACAGGAGAGGGAGACATCTCTTACAACTGTAGAAACTTTCTGCATGGAGATAATATATGCACTTGATAAACCTACTGTGGCACAGTTTGCTGATATGGCAAATATATCATCTCCTAACGCGGCGTATAAGATTAATAACCTTGTTAAGAAGGGATACTTAAAGAAAGTACAGTCTGAGGAAGACAAGAGAGAGTATCATCTCGAGGTAACACAGAAGTATATAGATTATTATAATATCAGCAATACATATCTTAAGACTGTAATGGGCAGGATTGAGGACAGATTTTCTAAAGAAGAGTTAGAGACAATGGAACGTATGCTTAATGTAATAAGTGCAGAGCTTATGCCAGAGATAAAGTATTAGATTTTTACTTGACTTTGCTATTAACATGTTATATATTTCAGAAGATGAAATATATAACATGTTTTTGCGTGTATGAAAAGGAGGATAAGAGAGCTGTGGATTTAGCGCTTATTACTGCGAAGCAGGTATTTGAATTATTCATACTTATATTGAGTGGAGTTGTTATAGGAAAGATTAAGATGGTTAATGAAGAGGGCAAGGGTATGCTTTCTAACCTTCTTATATATTTCGTTGTTCCATTCATGATTATTAATTCTTACATGTCAGGATATAATGCCGAGATTCTTAAGAATATGGGCAGAATGCTTTTTTACAGCATACTTACTATATGTATAGGAATGGCTTTATCGATTGGCATAACATTTTTGATGAAAAATGAAGTGCGCGGTATTATAAGGTTTGCAACTACATTTTCTAATGCGGCTTATATGGGATTTCCACTTATTCAGGCTATGTACGGTTCAGAAGGTGTACTGTATGCGAGCGTATATGTTACAGTGTTTAATATTCTTTTATGGACTGTCGGAATTGTGTATGTTTCAGAGAGTATGAGTTTTAAGAAACTGTTAAAGAAGATAGTTACATGCCCACCAATTATATCGGTTGCGGTCGGTCTTGTTATATTCCTTGCAAGAATTCCGGTTGCGGATGTTTTAAAGGATACATTTAATGTTGTAGGAGGCATGAATACCCCGTTGTCTATGATAATAACAGGAATTACTATTTCACAGTTCCCATTATTGAGTATCTTAAAGGATAAAAGAGTGTATTTTACAGTAATTCTCAGAATGTTTATAATACCTGTAATCTGCGCGCTGGTTATGTATCTGATACATGCCCGTGGAATGGTTGCTGTTATTACTATTATACTTGAGGCATGCCCGTGTGCGGCTATTACAACACTTTTTGCAATTAAGTTCGGTCACGACCAGAAGCTCGCAGTTGGTGCAGTTACTTTGTCTACATTGATTAGCATAATTACGCTTCCTTGTCTTGCATTGCTTGCAGGAGAGATTATAATGTAATAAAAAGCATTATCAGGGGGAATAATGAGCGGAGACAATGCAGATAAAAGAAGATTAAATAGAATAGAAGTGATAACATCAGTTGCGGCAGTTGTTGTGCTGTATGTGATACTAGAAAGCTTCGGGGTTACATGCCCTATAAAATACATAACGGGAATATCGTGTGCAGGCTGTGGAATGTCAAGGGCATGGATATCTTTGCTGCATTTTAATATTCATGATGCGTTCATGTATCATCCACTTTTTTTTCTGCCGCCAGTTGTTGTGATAGTTATGCTTCTTAAATCTAAAATAAATATTAAAATTTATAAAATTTTTATGTTTACAATGGCAGGTGCATTTGTTATAGTTTACTTGTATAGAATGTTTATTGGAACTGGAGATATTGTGGTTTTTGAACCTCAGAACAATATCCTATTCCGTATCATTCGGAAACTAAATTTATGAAGGGGAGGGAATTAATATGTTTTGTACAAAATGTGGAAAACAGATTCCAGATTCAACAAAGTTCTGCCCATATTGTGGAGCAAATTGTTCACCAGAGCAGGATATTGCAAGTCAGGCAAGTCAGGTATTCAACAAGGCTGAGCAGGAACTTGGAAGTGCTTTTAATGAGGTAAAGCAGAGCTTTACAGGCAGCAATAATCAGAATAATAATCAGGGTTACAATGCTAATCAGAATTACAGCAATGGTTATAATAATGGCACAGTTCCACCATATTCAGGTACAAGATTAAAGGATGACAGAGGTCTTGCCTCATACATAATTCTTTCAATTATAACATGTGGAATATACAGCTATTATTTCATTTACAAGATGGCACATGATGTTAATATTGCATGTGATGGAGATGGAGAGAATACATCAGGGCTTGTTGCATTTGTTCTTTTATCACTCATAACATGTGGTATATATGCATGGTTCTGGTACTATAATCTTGGTAACAGACTTGCAGCTAACGGACCTCGTTATGGACTTTCAATCCAGGAGAATGGTACAACTGTTCTTTTATGGCAGATTTTTGGTGCTTTTATCTGTGGAATTGGACCATTTGTTGCAATGCATATTCTTATCAAGAATTCTAATAAGATATGTAATGCTTACAACAGAGCACAAGGCTTAATGTAATGTGTTAATAATTAAAATGTTAATCCTGCTTTCAGGTGGTTATGGCTGCCTGAGAGCAGGATTTTTTATTTCGCAATTGATAAAAGTTATAAAAGGTTATATAATAAATAA